>ERZ1106932.52-NODE-52-length-47296-cov-4.948879_pt1 | contig 47296 bp, 79 predicted proteins | sample MGYA00403665_ERZ1106932 | MGnify/ENA primary metagenome ERZ1106932 (study PRJEB35170, sample SAMEA104062448) | human gut metagenome | biome: human gut; feature: human-associated habitat; material: faeces | place: Denmark | collected 2012-08-24 ... | reverse complement strand
TGTTCGGATGATTGCCCCTGCTGGGAATCGATTCATGCCAAAACGGGACTTCTTCACTTGTCAGTCGCCCGGGGCGCTTCTTTTTTTATTTTCTTTTTACGATTCTCTGCACTTTTCCATTTCGGATTTCAATGATCTCATCAACCCACTCAGTATCCTTTCTGGCAAATATTTTTTCAATTTGCGCATCTATTGTTTTTTCGTCAAGCGTGGTCTTGGTGACATCCAGAATAAACCGCTGCCCCTGCTTGGCTGCCTTTTTCACACGATTGAAAATCGTATTTCCCCCGGCTTTTTCTCCGAGCGTTTTCAGGTCATACGCTTCCCCTCGGAAAATATAGTCCGGTGTGGACACCCCCTGCGGATTATTGACACGCGGAACTAGCCCAATTTCGCCGCCGAATTCCTTTTCAAGGAGTCCGGCAATTTCTTTTTCGTGCTCTGTGTGGTCAAGCACGACATTATGCCCGTCGACCTTGTATGTAACGCCGTTTGCAGTATACTCCTGCAAGTCCTGTACAGTGTGGCTGTTCGGAGTGGCCTCCGCGCGCCACTTTTCCGTTACGTCGGTGTATCTCGGCTGAAAGCCGGCGCTTTCTGCTGGTTCTGTGTTGGTCGGAGGTTCCACCCGCTCAACCGTTTTCGCTTTGCTGGCCGCAGCCTCGGATTTTGCGTCTGTATACAGAACCCTTGTCCGCTCCGGCTGCTCTGGCAGTCCTGCTGCCTTGCTGAAATCATGGTATTTCGTGTTCAGGCGGCGCAGCTTGGCTGCTGCGGCGGTCTCCTTGTCCTTTTGTCCGGATGCTTTATAGGCGTTTTTCAAACGCTTCTGTTTGCGAATCGACCGTTCGAGCCGTCTTTGCATTTGGGTCGCTTCGTATGCGGTATATTTCTTCCCGTCAAACTCGCAGACGAGACCATCATCAATGTGTTCCAGCTGCTCCTCGGAATAGGTTGGCTCCATGACGCCCGGGATATAGGCGTGCTTATAGTGTCGGCAATTTGCGCCGGTCAAGCCGTCTACATAGCCGTAGCCGGTCGTCTCCACGAGATCCTTGTACTGTCCAAGCGGGTCAGTCTCCCCGTTCTCGCTTTTGTAATAAATGCGCCCCTGCCAATCCTTGTGGCTCGACCACGTGGACGGGCCGGGCTTGTCTCGTGCGCCGGAGTGGGCTGTGATCTCAAAATACCGGGTATCCAGATATTCCGACGACTGGTCGGAATACTTGTCGCAGATTTGCGCCACGCCCGTCATAACGGCCCGGCGGGCGGCCACGTCGATTTGATCTGTGTGTCCGCTCTCATAGTCTACGACTTTGATTCCGCTTTCTGCCAGCTGCTTGACGGCGTTGGCAATCGCCTGATTATAGCTGATCGCCCCGCTCTGAATTTGCAGCGTTGACGAATTTAGGGCCCACTGATATGCTTGCGCAGGCGGAAGCATTCTCTGGCCATTGTCCACTAAAAACCCCAAAGATTGCGTCAGATTTCGGAATTCTCCGAGCGTCTGCCTGCGGATCGCGTCGATATCGGAGGCGTCTACCAGCCGGTCAGGCTTCGTCACATCGGCCAGCGTAATAAGGTCGTTGTAATATCGCCGGTTGCGCTCCACAACATCGTCGAGCAGCTTGTTCAGTTTTTCTTCGCTGACGTCCGCTGTCTTCTGGATGGCCCTTTTGATCTTCTTGAGATCAATGCCGTGCGACCGCAGCGCCCGGATATCCTGCACCGTGACCTCGTTCAGCTGATCCGCAATTTTAAGCCGGGAACAAACCTCATCCAGCAGCGTATCTTCCAGCGTCCGGAACAGCTCTGCAAGCTCTTCCGGGATGGCGTCTAATAGTTCTGGGCTAAAAAGGGTACTTCATCCGCTCACCGCCCTTCTCCGTTTCACAATATCGTCGTAATGCGGCTTTACCCGTATCACGTTCCAGTCGCATTCTTCCGGCACTCTGCCGTAGAAGATCACCCATTCCGGGGATAGCCGTTTCATCATTTCTTCGTAGCCGCGCAGGAACAGGCGCTTGCTTTCAGCGTTTGCCTGCGTTCCCACCGAGGAAACCGCCACAACACCGCCGACAGGTTCACCGTCAAAGCACCAGTCATAACTATTCTCATCGCTCCATGAGATTGTCGGATAAACCGTCATGCCGTGAAGCTGCCAGTATGCTGCCAGCCAGTGCTTGCGGTAATGGTTGTATATCTGCATCGCAAGCGGCATATCTGTGTAGGTGGAGAAGTCAGGCGCGCACACCGCTGCAAACTGCAGCAGCTTAGGAATGTACTTGTCCGGTGTGTTCCAGTGGCGGATAAACTGATAATCGTCCACGAAGAAATGCACGATCTTTCTTACAGGTTCTTTCTCCGCATAGTGATAATTCACCGGGATAAATTCGCCGTGCGGATATATCTTAATTGGCTCTATCTGAGGAATTCCGTACTTCCCGACACCGGGAAATGCAAATTTATCGAGATTCTCAAAATTAATCATTTCTTCCCGTGGACAGCTATATTAAATGCTTTTTTCTGCCACTCTGGAGCTTCCTTTTTCATCGCCCCGCCCTTGCTTGCAATCTTCCTGTAACGATCATACACAACTCGCGCATAGAACGCTTTTTGTTTCTTTCCCTCTTTGCTATCTGCCTTTATGCCCATTTTGTACCCATCCAGCAGCTGCTGGTAAAAGCTATCCGGCATGATTTTGGCTATCTCGTATATTCGTGGGTTTATATCTATTTCGATTGTTTTATTTTGGGAATCATAAGAATAATATACCTTGTGCGATTCTTTCTCGTATACATCCTTGTATTCCGAATACGGCACCCTAATTCTTTGCTCCGTAGGGATAATTGCGCTGGAGTTTGCAGTCCCGCCGCCTCCACCGGCTCTTCCTCCTCCCACCGCGCCAGTTCCGCCTCTACCGCCCATTACTCTACCTCCTGTTGCTGTTCAGTTACCATGTCCTGCGCCCGCGGAAGCATTGCCTTTGCAGTCGCTTCGTCCTCGCCGTACCACTTTGCGCGGTATTCCCAGTGGTTCAGAATTCCATCAGCGAGGTCAAGCCGGTCGTTTGCCCGCTCTTGTTCCTTCTTCTCAGCGTCGTCAAGGACGGAATCGCCCCAACTGTAATCGGCGTTGTACGTCCCGGCAGGCGCGAGGTTATAGAGTGTTGCGTATGTATCGAGCGCATAGAGCAGGCTGTCAAACGTGTGTTCAAGCGCCGTCTGGATACTGTCAATTAGCACATATTTGCGCTGCTTGCTGTTGCGGATCTCCGTCGCGGTCTTCTCGACGGTCTGCGGATCGGAGATATCGCCATAGGCCAGCCCGACGTTGAACTCGATGCGGCGGAGCGTATTCTGGAACCCTCGGTAGATTGCTTCGTCGCGGATCTGCGGCTCGATGTACTGAAAGAATTCGCCGCTAGGGGAGAACGGTCCCAGTTCAAACATACGCTTGTTGAACATATCCGCAGTCGAACTCGTGCCATCCATCAGGACTTTGCGCTCGCTGGAGCGATATTCCCAGCGCAGGCGCTCCCACTGCTCATCGGCCTGCTTGATCAGCTGCACAGTAGCCGCGTCTCCGTAGACGGACATTCCGCAGGGGCTGTTTGCGTCCGTTGTGTTGGCCGCAGGCGGGCGGAAGTACGCGAAGAGCGGCCCGCTCATATTCTGGATCGTGATTTCCGGCTGAATGTCCGCCCATTCCGGGACGGCATTCAGGGGTGCTTCCGCGCCGACCGTGCCGGAGGCGTCGCTGTAATATGCTTTATTGCGGATCGTATAGGTCGTGCCGTCCAGCTCGTGCGATTCGAGGCGGATATAATACTTCCCGCCCACTTTCGCGGGCTTGTCCCGGAAGACGCCTCCGATGCAGCGCCCGGCAGGATCAAATTTCGTCGGCTGGAACGCCGCCGCGCCGGTCACGTCGACCAGCAGCTGCTCACCGTAGATATACGGCTTAAATGCCACGCCGCCGAGCGCAAGCCCCAGTTCTAAGGCGCTGTGAAAATTCTCTTCCGCCCGCTCAAAGCAGTCTTTCAGATAATCCGCACGGGCGCTGCCGGTGATGTTAGCCGTCAGCTCGGCCAGCGTCGGTCGCGCGATCTCCCGGCAGATCGCCGCCGGAAGCCCGACAGCAATGACATCGCACGTCTGCCAGGGTGGATTTCCAATAAACATCGCGTACCAGAGGCTTATATTCTGCTCCATCTTCGGGCTGACTGCCGGAGATACGCCGAATTCCCGCTCGGCAACCGCCTGCGGGAAAAGCATATTCCGGAACCACCCTCGAATGTTTGTCAAAAGGCTCATTTCTTGATTTCTCTCCTCAAAACGGTCATACAGAAATAGCGAATCGCGTCCATGCAATGGTCGTTTTCTTTTATCACGCAGTCTTCTCCTTCGTCCTTGTCCCAGCTATAAAGGCCAAATTCTCGAAACGCATTTTTGCAGCTCTCGTGAAATTTGATGATTCCGCTTTTGATGCAGGCCCCCGTGAATCGAATGCCGTCCAGCACGGCGTTGTTTGCTTTCCATACAGAAAACTTTCCGTGCCGCCGGATGCACTCGGCAAAGGACGCTGCCGATGGGTCGAGCACGACACGCTCAATGCGGTATCCGTCCGCGAATGCCTCTAAGTCCTGATAATATTCCTCATCGGTCTTCTGCCGCCCGCTCTCGCGTCCGCTGTGGTAATATTCCTTCTCCATGACGGCCCTGCCGCCATATTCCCGCCACAATGTAAAGACGGTAGGGTTCTGTGTGCCGTAGTCCGATGAGATCCAGTACCGCCCCGGCCCGCCCCGCTCACTTGCGACGTTGCGTTCGCGGTCGAACATCGGGTATACGAGGCCTTCGGCTATACACCGTGCGCCAAGGATATCTCTCCTGTACCAGATACTGTTTACGTCATACTGGCTTTCAATCTCCGCAAGCCGCGCATCCGTAATTGTTGCGTTGTCGCGGATGGTGAAATGCTGGTAGTTGTACTGCCCGCCGAGCCGTTCCGGGAATCTATCGATGTAGTTTTGATAGATCCAGTGCCCAGGCGAGGACGGGTTTAAATCCCAGAACACACGGCGCAGCCTTGCGGCAAGCTGCCGGTTAAATGCCTCTTTGATCGTGTCCTCGTGGTGCAGGTTGATTTCTGTCGCAATCCACATTCCGTATGAATTGCCGCGAATTTTCTTGAAACTGTCCGCTTTTGCCCCGCCCGCGAAGATCACCACATAGTCGCGCCTGTGAGATTTTATCACAAGCGCCTCGTTGCCTTTGTACTTCGTCCAGCGGCAGCGTCCGCGGAAAATATACTCGAGTCCGAATCCATTCGCGTCTCCGATGTTCAACTTCGCGTTGGCCGCCGTGGAGCCTGTCGCAAGGTGTATTCTGTCCGGCGTGCCCTTTTCTATCAGCGCAGCAAAGGCAGCTATGTTGTCGATGGTCTTGCCCGCTCGAACGGCTCCCTCTGCGACCGAGATCGTGCAGCGCATTGCGCGCTGTATGTACGCCTTGTGTTTTTCCCCAAACACGGGGTTGATGGTCCTGGTTTTCATTCAATCCCCGCTTCTTTGAGATAAGCGTCCGTATCCTCCGCGTCAATGGATTCTTCCGGCTTGTCTGTCTGGCCGAGGTACTGCTTCCCAAGCCAGATTGCCATTGTCGCATTGTTTTCAGCAAGCCGCCACTGGCTCCGGCGCAGTGAAATTTTCCCCGCTCCTCGCTTTTGCTTAAATACCTCGGAAAAACTGGCATGATAGGTGCGTTTACACCAACTATCCAGTGTTTTATCAGTCACACCAAACCAACCGCAGATTTCCTCAAGCGTGCATTGCAGGCCGCATAGGTTCTCGAACTGTTTTTGATCTATTTCCTTTCTTGGCCTTGCCATACGCGCCCTCCTTTCTCTGCTGGCGTTTGATAAACTTCTCCATGTCCCGCTTCAAATACGGGCTGCTGGTTTTGGCTATAATCGCCCGTGCTTCTTCAATCGTCATTCAGTAACACCGCTTTCTTCCCCGTAAACTTCTCCCACCGATCAATAATGACATCCGCATACTTCGGATCGTACTCCATGCAGAAAGCGTGTCTGCCATTCTGCTCCGCTGCCATGATCGTTGTGCCGGAGCCAGCGAACAGGTCAAGCACATTCTCTCCCGGCTTGCTGGAACACTGCATCTGATAATCAAACAGCTTAATCGGCTTCATGGTCGGATGCTCCGCAGATTTGACAGGCTTATCGAAATTCAGAACGGTAGTCTGTCGGCGGTTCTTGAAGAAGTAGTGCTTCTTGCCTTCCGTCCATCCGTAAAGGCAAGGCTCATGATCGTCCTCTTCAATTTCACTCTCACCGTACAGGCAAGGCTCATGTTTCCACTGGAAATCCTGTCTCCCCATCACAAGGGAGTTCTTCACCCAGATCAGGCACTGCCTGACGCGCAGCATCGCGTCTTTACACGCGCCGCGAAAGTTATACCCCTCGCTGTCTGCATGCCAGATGTAGAACGGAGCGCCGGGTTTCATAACCATCGCCGCATTGGAGAAAGCATCCGTCAGGAACTGCCTAAAGGCTGCATCTTCCATGTTATCGTTCTTGATTTTACCGGCGGTGCCATGATAGTCCACATTGTACGGAGGATCGGTGAGAAGAAGATCGATTTGTGCCCCCCCCACAAGCTTTTGTACATCAGTCAGAGATGTGCTGTCTCCGCACATAAGGCGATGGTCTCCGAGCTGGTACACATCGCCAAGTTTACTCTTCGGCTCTGCCGGTAAAACAGGATCGTAGTTGTCTTCTACAACTGACGTGTCGAGTTCATCACGCAGGCCCCAGTCAAAGTCAAACGCCGACAGGTCAAGGCCAGGCAGCTCATCAGCCAGCAGGTCAAAGTCCCAGTCGCTCTCGTTGCTCTTGTTATCCACCAGCCGCAGGGCGTTTACCTGCTCTGGTGTCAGATCATCCACACAGACGCAAGGCACTTCTTCCAGGCCCAGCTTCTTCGCCGCCATGGCGCGGCAGTGGCCGATTACGATCACGCCGTCGCGGTCAATCACAATCGGCTGCACAAAACCGTACTGCTTGATGCTCTCCGCAACGTTGTTGATTTGCGTCTTGTCATGCTTCTTCGCATTTTTCCCGTATGCAGTAATGCTGGAAAGCTTTCTGTTTTTTACCTCCATGTTGTCCTCCCCATCATGCCCGATCACCGGCCAGCCACCTCATTTTTTCGTTCTCGTGTCTCCGTGTGCGAATAAATATATTTATTCACACCGGAGAACACGAGAACAGGAGGAGGAGGTTTCCGCAGAACGCTGCGGTGCCGATGAAGAAGGGCGTAGAGTTGATCTCTACGCTCTTATAGTAAATGTTAAATTTGGCTCTGGGACGCAGACTTTTTCATAAAAGCCCTCTTTTTTGCCCCACAAGGCGAATAAATTGCCTGTGCCACTCCTGCGCGGTGCGTTCGGACACATAAACCGCCATTGCAGCGCCCTGTAAGGTGTGTGTACGCTTCCAAAGAACCAAGTCTATGAGCCGCAGCCGCTCCGCGCCGTCAATGAGCTGTTCCGTCTCCGCGATTGTATCCTCAACGGCAGCGCGCTCAGCCTTCGTCATCAGCCCGCCGCCCTTATAGCTGCGGATCATCCATTTTGCATAGGCCCACCAGCCGTATCGCGGCGTGCTCATCAGTAATGTTGCCTCCCTTCACGTCTTGCACGGTTTGCGTCCCGCAGCGTCCGCATACAGCCCCGCGTGGACGCGCACCGCGTCATGTCTTTTAGGCGCTCCTGCTTGTATCTGTCCGCCTCCCGGCGGAATGCTATGTATCGGGTGCAGTCCGTGTGACAGCCGGTGTGCCTGTCCGCACAGCCCTTACACGGGGCCTGCACCGGTGTAAGCCCTAGATTTCCCTGCATTCGTCCACCCTCACACATACGCGCTTGCCGCCCACCTCGACGACATAGCCCGTCCGGTTTGTCCTGTATTTGTATTTCTCGGCAGGATACACCCGCCCGCAGACAGGCCGCATTTCCGGGTATACCGGGATTGATCGTGTAATCAGGATCCGCGCGCGCTCCGCCCGGCCCATCACAGCGTCCCTATGTGCCGTCCAGGCGCACGCCTCGCTGCAAAAATTGTATTTTGCCTTGTACTTCGACGGTGCGCGCATAAACGTTTTCCCGCAGGCATCGCACGTCAGCTGCATCGGCGGTCTTGGTGGCTTTCGCTGCGTCTTGCTCATGGCCTCCACCCGGAAATCCATTTTGCCTTCTCCCATTCCGTCAGCGTGCAAAACTTGATATAATCCGGCAGATCCGAATTGAGAATCGCTTCTCTTATCAAAAGCGAAACAAACACGGCAGCCGCAAATAAAAGCAGCATTTCAACGAATTTTTTCACTTACAGCTTTACCCCCCTTATGTACTTATCAAAATACGTTGTTGCTACCGCCATAGCCGCCCACATGTCCGCGGAGAAACCGTAAAAGAAACCGGGGTTCTTCTTTGTTCCCTTGCCGTAGTTCGGCTGACCGGGCGCGTAGCGGTCGACGAGGGCTTGTCTAATGTTTGCATCCTTCGCCGACGCTCTGCCGCATAAGTAAAGCTTCTCTTCCCGGCGGAAGATCTTCTGTATCTGGTACCCCTTCCGGTAAAGCTCGGCATATTCCCAGAACCGTCCAATCCAGAAGCAGGTGTCAAACACCTCTTGACCGACTGGCATTCCCATACCGGCAACCATTTCGATTGCCAAGTGCTGATACTCCCGGCAGAGAACGGGGAATATCTCCCCGTTCGGAACTTTCCCAACGTCCAGCACCTTCCGGATTTCCTGCCCGTCGTGCTCTACGAGGACATACCCTGATTCCATATTCCCCGGGTCAATCGCCAGAATTGTTCCCATCTTTTTCCTCCTTTTTCGCAAGGGCTCCGGCATAGTACAGCTTGCAACGGTTTATCTCAATCCACTGCCATGCATCGTCTTTGTAAATCAAAAACAAATTTGCATACGAGTCGACGGCATACACCGTAAAAATACCGCCGGATAAAAGCTCAATCTGAAACATTGTCGTCACCTCCTCCCCTCCGTTCTCCGTAGCTGCAAAAATCGTCAGGTTTCGGTGCGTCCTCTGGGGTAATCCGAACGACATGAAACATCTTGCAGCCATACCACTCTCCACCGTTGTTGTCCGCAAACCACTTGCAATTTTTGCACCGCGTCACGATCACGGCATCGTCTACGGTCGGCACCCTGTCAATCAGCGTGCATGTATTGTCGTCTTGAAGGTCCGAACAGCACCCGCAGTCTCCCACGCATTGCTCTTTATTCAGCTTTTTGGCTTCGTCGGCGTCAATCAGTCGCATCGCCGTTCCCTCCATCCATCTTCGCCCCGCAGTTGGGGCAGTATTTGTAATTCAGCAAGCTCACGTCATCGTCCGTTTCAAAGCACCACTCTTCGCTGCAAAGGGAGCACTGAATTGTCGTGAGGCTATTCCAGTCATCATCTGCTCGCAGCCACTGCCCATGCACCACCTCCGCAACGTCGGAGGTAGGCTGACGCAGCAGGAGCGTTTTCACCCGCTGAGGTGTCCAGCGCGGATTTTCCGCGTTGCAGGATTCAAAGTCTTTCAGCGCCTCGGTTCTGCTGATATATTCGTCAGGCATCTTCGTCATCTCCAAAGTGCTCGTCGTATTCTTCCGGCGTGATAAACTGAATATCGTCACCGGTATAGCCAAGACCGTCAAGGCACATCAGCTCTATCAGCTTATCTTTATTGATACACTTGCACAGATCTTCATACGGGATCGTGTTTTCTGATTCGAAGCTCATCTGCGCTCCGAACTCTCCTCGGACGGTAAAGCACACTCTGTTTTTAATCATCCTTCTTACCCTCCCTTTCTTCCAGCGCCTTTTCGGCCTCCTCGCGGGTGAGAAATACGGTCTTGCCAAATCCGTTTAGCGCTACGCCATACTCCCGCCCTCTGGCGCCTATTGGCTCAAGGCCAATAAAGCCGATTTCATTGCCCATACCAATCTGCGTGACCTCGCACTCGCTTATATGCTTATCCATGTCCATCAAGGCAAACACCCGCTGGCCCACCTTGCACGGCAGCACCACCACGCGCCCGTCCTTGTCGGCCTCGGCAAGCTCTACGAGCCTGCTGATTGGCGTATTTTTGAGCGTTTCGAGATCAACCATGTGCTTTGCACATAGCGCAAGCTTAACCGTTTCCACTGCTTCCGGTTCAAGTCCCGTATCCTCGTAGGCTTTCAGCCGTCCGTACAGATCGCGGGCCATCTTGCGGAAAATATCCTTGCCAAAGCCGTTGCTCGTTGGGCCGTTGATCAGCACGTTGAGCGTGCTGTCCCGGCTCTGCTTCCAGTCGATTTCCTTGCCGCCGATCGTGGCGTGCAGAAATCGGTCGGTGCCCGGGTCTACGTTGATATTAGGTCTTGTTAATCGTTCCATAGTTCTTCCTCCACATACCGCCAGCTCTGCGGCGGGCGGGTTATAGGCACTGGCTCCCAGCCGAATCTCGTCTCCCGCAGTCCGGTAAACTCCCACAGATCGCGCGGGTGATCGTAAATTTTGAGGTTGGAAATGTGCCATCCGTAGCCGACGCCGCCGTCCAGATACTTCTCCAGCTCGTCTTTTGTCAGGCAGGCATCCGCAAGAAGCGTATCAAGTGGTGTGCAGTCCATGTTCCAATCGCAGATGCAATATTTCGGCGGTTCACAGCTTCCTCCTACTCTGACGATCCTTTCAAAAATGTTGTCGCATACAAACTCGCCGATGACGCCGCCCTGAACCGAACGGTAAATGTAGCACTTAAACGGTGGGTTCATCTTCGGGCGCGTCTTGCGCACCTCAATGGTCTTCTGCCCGCTCATGATCTTCTGGGACCACATCGGGCGGATGCTGATCAGTACAGCTTTACTCATGCCTTGTCTCCTTCCTCCGGCGCTTCCGGCAGCGGCATCCAGTGGGTAACTCCACAGTCTACCGGATTGTTGTACACATCGTCCGGATTAAACTGTCTGTTCTCCCACCAACCCTCCGGGATGTAGTAATCATCCGCCTCCTCGTCGTACAGGCCATAGCAGTAGATGTCGCTCCAGTTCCACGCACTGTCCTGCGTCAGTAACTTCCCGTCCTCGTAGATAGCCGGTGTCACGAAAATGTATCCGTTTCGATTGCAAACTGCCAAAACATCTGTCTCGGGTTCCGGCATCCGCTCCGTCACCGGAATCCACCGCTGCTTCTCCCGCAGCGCCGCGTTCTCGGCGGTCAGGCGCTCGATTGCGTTAGCAGCCGCAAACTCGATGTATTCCCGCCGATTTTGGGTTTCTCCGGCCTTGCAGTTTTCGCATGCGTCGTCGCGTCCAAGCCCCTTCGCGCAGCACCGCAGTGCCTGCACGATTTCCTTTCCTGTCATAGCGCGTCCTCCTCCATTCCTCCCCACTGTTCCGCCATTGCCTTTGCGATTCCGGGGAATGTTTTACTTCGAATCTTCGCTCTATCCTTTCCAGGAGAAAGCCAAAGCAGTCTCTCTCGTTCGCATTTTGGTTTTTCCAGGAACTCCTTTTTTACGTTTTCCGTTTCTTCCAGCATGGGAAGCCCTTTTAGCCACAGGCAAGTGCTTTTCTCTTCTGGATGCCCAAACTGCCACGGGTGGATAACCTGGTCTGCCTTTCTGTACAGCGTAGACATTACGCTCACAGGATTTTCCACCGCTATTTTCGGCACATCGCCCTCGACAAACCGCATGAAAAACGCTGCCGCTTCATATCTCAGGCTTAGTGGTTTCTTCCCTTCCGCAAACCATCTCGCGCCAGAAACAGACAAATGTGTGCATGGCGGATGTGCAATCAGCAAATCCCACTTCCCGACGTCATGTTTAACACCGTCCATCGTGGTAATGATTCCGCCATTGATGGCTTTTAGCGCATCGCCGAGGATATGCCACTCCGGATGCCCGCCGGACGGCTCCTGTATATCGCAGGAGTACGCCTCATGTCCAAGCGCACGGAACGCCTTGCAGACTTCCTGCGATTCCTCGCAGGCTACGAGAACCTTCACTTTTCATCCCTCCTTGTTTTCGGCAAGCATTCGCTCGACCGCCTCCAGCTGGAACGCATCAAGTTCGTCCCCGTGGCGCTGCACGCCTTGCTGCAATCGGGCAGCGCCCTTTGACACCGGCCCCATCACCCTGTCCACAGCCGCACGTTCCAGCGGATTCAGATCATCATTGTGTCCCTGCACGCCGTAGCCGGGCTTTGCAGCGCGGCCAAGCGCCGCAGGGCGTGTGCTGGCCTCTTTCAACCAGTCAAACACGATCCCCTTGTAATTTGCGGCCATAGAGCGGGTTATCACGTCGATCATTGCAGCCTCGCCGTATTCCTCCGCAGCCTTTGTGATCTGCGTAACAAGGCTTTGCAGGCCGACAGGCTTATACTCCTCCCGTCGTTCTCCCTTGTATGCCACCCATTTCTCAACGGATTCGCGCAGCGTGGGGGGGAGGGGGGAAAGAATACTGTCCTTGTCCTTGTCCTTTGTCCTTTTCCTTTGTCCATAGCTTTTTTTGCTTTCCTCGGAAAGCATTTGCTTTTTTTGCTTTTCGTTGCTTTCGTCAAAAACATTTGCTTTTTCGGATTCAGGCCGACCGCCCTGCTTTCCTGCCTCGCTTCTGGACGCGGAGATGGCTTTTTGAGCCGCTACGGATTCGTCAATGTCCCGTCGAATCGCAGGCCAAATGAAACGTTCACTCCCGCTGAACTCTGGCTCTGCTCCCGACTCGCGATAATCCATCGCGGCCAGCACCAAGCGCCCCACCTCAGCGGCACTGTACGCCTCGAAATAGCTCCTGTAACTCAGCCACAGCTTGACGTATTCCTTTTTATCTCCCATCCGTCAGCCCTCAGAAGAACGGCAGGTCGTCGTCGCCGATCTCCATCTGCGGCATATCCGGCGAAGAGAACGGAACCGGCGTTGTGCTCGGCAGCGGCTTGAACTCCGAAGAGGCCGGTGCAGCGGTAGAAGCATTCTGCCCGTCCCGCTTGCTGTCGCCGAAATAAACGCTTTCTGCGACGATCTCCGCCGTCTTGCGCTTATTCCCTTCTTTATCCTCCCAGTTGCGGATCTGCAAACGGCCAGACACGACGGCCATCCGGCCCTTGGAGAAATACTTGCTGACGAACTCAGCCGTGCCGCGCCATGCGACGACATCCACGAAGTCCGTTTCCTTCTCCGCGCCCTGCGCCGCGAAATCGCGGTCGCAGGCAAGCGTGAAGGATGCAACAGAATTTCCGCTTTGCGTCTGCCGAAGCTCCGGGTCACGGGTCAGGCGGCCCATCAGGACGATTTTATTCAGCATTTGCGTTGCCCTCCATGACCTCACCTGTAGTCTGGTCAACAGGCATATTGTCTACCATTTCCGCATCTGCGACAACAGTAGGAACGCTGAACATATCGTCGCTGATCTCCGTCTTGATCGTGCTGTCCTGCGCAATCTGCCGAACAAATTCAGACTTCATCGGCGCGTATTTCAGAACTTTTTTCAGAACGGTCTTCTTTGCCATCTCTTCAAAGTTGGTCTGCCACGGGCCGGAGCCGTATGCCTTGCTGTACTTCTGCGCATGGGCGCGAACATCGTCCAGCGTCATGATCTCGAAGCCGTAGCCGCCGTCCTTTGTCTTGAACATCGCCCAAACGTTCACCGGGTCGCCGCGATCTCCGTTCAGCTTCGGGATAAATTTCAGGCTGCATTCTGTGCCATACTCGGCAATCAGCGTATCGTTTGAGTGTCCGACTTGCGCCTGGATCGTCTGGATCTCGCCGGAGCGGTATGCAAGGTCGATCATGCCCTTATAGCCAAGCTGGAACTGGCATTCCAGACGGTTCTGCTTCCCGTTCCAATACGGGATCAAGTATGCCTGCCCAAGCGGCGTGTTCGGCTCCAAGCCAAGCTGTGCGGCGGTCATCATCGCGCCAAGGAAAGATTGCGGTGTACACTGCGCCAGCTTCGGATTCGTGGAAAGCGCGGAAAGCGTGATCCGCGTGAACCGCTCCGGCGTCATAACGGAGGGAAGCGCTTTCTTGATCTCGCCCTCCATCTGCTTGATATACTGCTGCATTGTCGGATTTCCGCCGTTCTGTGCCTTCATAGCCGTCTGTGCGGTTGCCTGCTGGATTTTGTTCATGATTCTTCCTCCTGTTTCATTTCTGTAATTTTGAATGGCCGGGCCTGCACCGTTTTATAAAACGGTGCCAAATCGATATCCGGGTATGCCTCTTTAAAGGCTTTGGGCTGGAACGTCTGCCTGCTTTGCTGCTTCCAAGAGACGTTGTAGCCGTTGCAGGCGGCCCGCTCTGCCGTACCCATATCGAGCTTGATCGTGTTTTCAATCTCGCGGCTGCGCTCCGCCAGTGCCGCCGCCTGACGTTTGATCTGCATATACTCAGCCAGCAGCTGTTCGCGTCCGAACAAATCAAGCTGTTCGCCGTTGCTGTCGGCATAAACCGTGCTGATCGCGTCCGTCGTCGCCTCCGAACCGTCCGGTGTAGGCGGGGTATCTTCCTCGACGCATCGCCAGAAAAGCTTCTCCGCCTCCATCAGCGCGGAGATTTCCGCCTCATCGCGCTCGAGCGTGTATGTAAAGAATCCGCGCCCGAAGACGAGAACCGCCAAATACCAACGGTCAAGGCCTGTGACGGCCAGATAATGAACACACTGTGCATAGTAGCGTTCCGGGAAATCCACACCGTTGAACTGCCGAATGTCAAGCGTCGAGGTTGTCTTGCATTCCAGCCCTGCATTTTCGCTGGAAATTCGCCTATCAATGTCTGCGTGCGCCCACGGATACGCGGGATTCCGAATGATGTAGTTGCAGCGCCGCACCTTTTTCCCGGACGCTTCTTCAAAGCGCTTCGCGACATACTCCTCGAGATCTCTGCCGATCCGCATAGCCTCTGTGTCTTCCTTTTCCGGGAGACGCCCAGTCTTATCCATCCATACTGTATACGGGCTTGCAAAGCGGCTCATTCCGATAACAGCCGCCGCGTCACTCCCGCCAATGGACTTTCTGCGTTCCTCAAGCCATTCTTCGCGGCTCATCTTCACAGTGGAGATTGTATCAAGCATTTACTCTACCTCCACAAATTCGCCGCTTTTCAGCTGGTACCATGTTCCAGCCTTGATCTTTTCTCCATCGACAATGGCTGCCTTTACAGCGATGATCGGATACGTCTCTCCGCCCCATTCGCCTCGCTCGACGCAGCAGATTGCGCAGCCAAGCGCGCCCATTGCTTTACATTCGAGGCCGGCCGCGAGCGCCACACCGGCTTTCCCTGTGGCGGAGGCTGCGCCCTGATTGCCTGTGGCGGAGGCTGCGCCCTGATAGCCTGTGGCGGAGGCTGCGCCCAGATCGCCTGTGGCGGAGGCTGCGCCCAGATAGCCTGTGGCGGAGGCTGCGCCCCGATTGCCTGTGGCGGAGGCTGCGCCCTGATAGCCTGTGGCGGAGGCTGCGCCCTGATCGCCTGTGGCATGATTCTCTTTTTCGGCGTTTGCGCGCTTGATCGCATCGTCAAATCCGATTTGGTTCTTGATATATTCGATCTGCGCTTTCACGAGGCCGGGAACGCCAATCTCAGCTTTCAACGTCATTTTTTTCGCGACGATTTTGCTGTCATCCGGTTCACGCTCGTCAGTTACTTCTTCGGCATCTGCTTCAAAATATCGGCTTTCGTTCGGTGCATAGTGGTTCAGCACATCAATCGGTTGTTCGCACGCGTGCAGGCCAGCCTCGCAAAGATGCGGCTCTCCATCAAAAACGGCGGTTTCGCCGAGTTTGTATTGAAACCCGCGGCACTTCATATCCTTATTCGTGCCTTTATAAACTTTCATGTTGATCCTCCTGTTTCATCTTTCCCACCAGCCACAGCGGCGGGAATAAATAGCGATCTTCGTCCTCCGGCTCGTCCGGCTCATACTCCGGCTCCGGAATGCTCAAGTACAGATTTTCGCCATCATACGCCATTCCGGCTCACCTCCTGGCGGATCAGCGCTTCACAGAAGCTCTGAACCGTGGAATAGCCCAGCTTTTTCAGAAGCCTGTCCAGCTTCTTAGCCTGATCGTCCGTCAGGCGGAAGTAATACCGGTTCGTCTTCTTCCGGCGATCTGCGCGGTTCTTGGGCGCGTCCAGCTCCTTGATTGCCGCAGCTGCCTCCGGAACAAGCTGCACGCCGTATTTCTCCGGCGCTTCGCACTGAGAAAGCAGGCATTTGTTGAACTTCGGGTAGTCAGCCCTTACCGCGTCTACACAGGCTTTCGCACCATGTCGGACGCGGGAATCCGTTAAACTTGACATAGGTTCCTTTCTGCCCTATAATAAGGGCAACGTAATTTTCCTTTCGGCCTCTGTCGCGTTGCCGCGCGGCAGGGGTCATTTCTTTTTGCCCGTGCGCTCACGGATGAGCTTGCAGGTCGCGTCCCATTGCTCAAACAGGATCTCGAAGTTGAATCCGCAGCCCGAGATATCGTCCGGTCGGCAGTAGTCCTGCCATAGTCCGCGCTCTCTGCAAATCTCGCAGGGAGTCTTCAACAGCTCTGCTTCCGTCATGCCAGCCCGTACAGCAGCGCTGCCAGTGCGACCAGACCGGTCAGAACGCATTCATACGTCATTTCCGCCATCCCGGCCACCGCCGACAGGATCATCGCCGCGCCGCTCGTCCAAAGGCACATACCCTTGACGATCCGCAGCGTCGCCTTGCGGGCCTCCAATTCCTCCCGCAGCCGTTCCCGGCGCTCCTCGGTCGTTTCCTCCGGCTCGATCCCGAGCCGCTCTGCAAGATTTGTTCTCATGTTGCTTTCTCCTTCACTTCCTGCATCCGCCTGACGAGCCGCGACAGACGGGCGTTTTGTGTCACGAGCTTCTGCGCGTCCAGATCCAGTCCTTTGCGTTTGAGCCCGCCGATGATCTGCGCCGCCTGGCACTCGCAGACCATCGCCGCCTCGATCAGATCATGCAGCTCCTGCGCATCCAGCGTCAGGGTGTAGGTCTTCACTTCCGCCATGCTGCATCCTCCTTCTGTTCCTGTTCCCGGCAGTTCTAACTTTCATTTGTTCCTCCTCATGCTCCGAGAAACCGCAAAAACGGCTCTCTCGGGATCTTTACTCTGTGCTTGCTTGTGCAGCAAACCGGGAAGCCCAGCTTTTCAGGCTGTTCCCTCGCCATCAAGCGAAGCCATTGCGGGGTACAGCCGAGCACCTGCGCCGCCTCGCTTGCTAGGATCGTTGGCTTTGACATTGCCCGGATATCGTCCAGCGTCATTTTTCCTCCTTTCTGCGTTCGATCACGGCCTTAACCGCGTCTTCCAAGCGCTTCCTTGCGCCCGGCGGATTTCTTTTCCCGTTCAAGATCATGGACAGATAGCCTTTTGTAAGTCCAAGCTCTGCGGCAAGATCGTCGTATGAAACACGCGCATTGTGCATTTTCCCGATCAGTACGCCTGTCCATTTTTCAGGCATATACACACCTCCATTCTGTTAAAATTGTTGACTGCAACGCCCCAGACGTGCTATACTGTCCTTAGCCCTTTTAGGTAAATTCGGGAGGTGGTTTTCATGACCAAACTTTTGAACTTGCCAGTTCCAGACCAAAGAAACGGCGTGATGCGTTAGGGCAAGGGGCAGCGCCAGAACTGCCAAAGTGAGCGGCGCGTCATAGAAGCGTAAGTTCGTTTTGTGTCAGGATGGCATTGCCGAGCCGGTGGAAAGAACTCTACCAATTCGGACGGATGCAAAGTAATGCAGACGACCATCCTGTGCAGCGCGTTCTGGTAAACAACTCTGGGGAAACCCGCTCGTGAACGAACCACGGGCGGCTTTTCTTTTCGCCGCAGTCAACTTTTGAAATTTATTGTTGAAATTGTTTACTGTTTGTGCTACTATGAATTTGCGAGAAACACATTAGCATTGGCGCAAGCGTTGATTTGCTTGGGTCTTGTCTGTTGCAAACTTTTTCAACCACAAGGCAATAATACATCAAACATTCTCAACTGTCAACCGCTATTTGCAAACTAATTCAACTTTCGTCGTATTTAACAATTCCAGAGGTGTATTATTGTGTTTTATGACAACTTTGTTGTGCTTTGCGCTTCTGTAAACAAAACCCCTGCATACGTTGGCCGAGAACTCGGAATTGACAAATCAACAATAAGCTGTTGGAAAGCGCGGAAGACAAAACCCTCTGACGTAAATGCGCAAAAAATCGCCGACTACTTCGGCGTAACAGTAGAAGAACTGATGGGCAAAGGCATAAAAAAAGAGCGCCCCGCCGATGGCGAAGCGCTTATTCGTGACTTGCCGGAGGATATCCAGCAGATTATTCGGATTTGCATGAATCGTCCCGAACTTGCATCCGCTCTATTAAATCTTGCGAAGCAGATAGAAAAAGATTGAGTTTTTCGGGCGTGAATCTTGATATAGTTTCCACCAATTCCTTGATTGTCGCGGCTTCTCTTTCGTTCATTTCAGCTCCTATCTCCATTCTTCCAAATTCCGACGTTTATTTTTGTGCAGCTTCTATGTTGCGGTGGCTGGTTCTAAGTGGTAATATGTAATTGTTTACAAACCATATAAGGAGTGCCGCATTGATGACTAAAAATGAATATATTGTGCAGTGCCCAAGATGCGGGGCAGAGTTCCCGGAACGGGAGAAGTTCTGCCCGCACTGTGACACGCCCAACCGAAAGATGATCTGCCGCTCCTGCGGAACGCAAATCAATGCAAGCGCCCGCGTCTGTCCGGAATGCGGCGCAAGAAACAAAAAGATGATTTCGGTTCAAAAAATCGCGATTCTTTCTGTTCCGTTCGCTGCCGTTGTGCTGGCAGTTGTCCTTATCGCATCAAAGCCCGCGAAGAAGCCAGCCGAGCCGATCAAGAGGCAGGAGCCGGATACAATCTCCGCATCGGAGTCGGCAAAGACGGAAGACGACGCACAGACCGGGGAAACGGCAACCACACCGATAACGGCTGAAAAAACATGGGGCAATAAGATCAATCTCACGATCCCAGCCGACTTTATCGGCGAAGATGCGACGCAGCAGGCATTGGACGAAAAGGTAAAGGAAACAGACGGGCTTCTGTCTATAGAGCTGAATCCTGACGGCTCCGCGACCTACGTTATGACAGCGGAGCGACACAAAGAGCTTATGCAGGAGCTGGCGCAGAACATTGACGCCCAGCTTGCGGACATGGCCGGTTCCTCTGACTACCCAAACGTCATTTCCGCCGAAGCGTCCAGCGATTACACGTCCTTTACTGTAACGCTTTCTACTGATGTGGTTGGGCTTCAGGACTCACTCCTTACACTGGCATTTTATATGTACGGCGGTATGTACAACGCATTCAACGGAACTCCGATCGACAACGTGCGTGTGCAGTTTGTAGATCAGACCGGCAATGTGCTGGAGGAAGCGAACTCGAGGGACGCACAATAAATTCAGTGCAGGATTCTCGGTTCCCGCCGCTCGTCCTGCTCCCGGCCTACGTCCGCGACGCAGGCAAACAGGAGCGGAATACCCTTGATGTAGTCCACGCTGACGCTGTGCACGTCTGTCAGCTTCGCACCGTCGACCGTCACGTCGACCCTCCCATTGTTTACCCGGATGTTGATGCACTCCATATTTTTTCCTCCTGTCATTTATTATAGAACGATTGTTCTAAAAATCAACATGGTATTATAAACAAACAGACCGCGTTATTTTTGGGAATCAGGAATCCGATGGTGTACAGTTTATGGGACTGATGATTTGATATAATATTTGGTTTGACCGGCCCCATCGTATCTGGAACATACGGTGGGGCCATTTCAGCAGATGCCGGATTCAAAAACTATCTGCTACGTTTTCATTGTACCAGATAATGTTTGTAAGAAAAGGGCGAATCCTGCGTTCTTGTCACATGTTTTGCATTTTTATATGGAAAATGTAAGAAATAAAACTGAAACTTACGAATGGAGGCGTAATCATGTCCGCAATACAGGATCTCGCTCCGTTTATCGGCGCGTATCAGGGGAAGATCAGAAGGGCAAAAGATGCAAGCGGGATGACGTTGGAGGAGCTGTCGAACGAGTCCGGCGTTTCCTTCTCTGCCGTGAGCCGATTATACGCTGGAACACAAGCGGATCCACGGCTTTACAACTCGGCTGCGCTATGCAAAACGCTCGGGTTGTCGCTCGACGAGCTGTTCGGCCTTGAAAATCGCGTCGGAAGCCCGGAAAAGCTGACCAAGCAGATCCATCACGTCGAGCTTGAAAACGCCAAGCTGGAGGCAGCAACAGCCCTACAGAGCGCGCAGATAAGGTCTACACATACAATGTGTTACGTTCTCGCCCTATTTTGCTTGCTGCTCTCCTTTACCCTGATTGCCTGCCTTGTAACGGATGCGCAGATTCGGAACGCAGGCCTCATTCGCGATGGAGATTTGTCCGTAACCGCATGGGCGTGTATCGCCCTGATCGTAGGTTCAGTTCTGGCTTCGGCAATTACTTTCTACGCGATTCGAAAAGAACGTGGAGGGAAACATGGAGTGCATCAAGTGTAAAAAAGAAATCCCAGACGGCGCGCCCTACTGTTGCTGGTGCGGAAAAAAACAGGAAGCGCGGCGAAACCGGACACGCGGGAACGGGCAGGGAAGCGCTTACCAGCGAGGGAAGACGTGGACGGCGCGTTGGACAGAAAGAACTTACCTAGACGAGAACGACAAGCTTCGGCAAAAGATGCGAACAAAAGGCGGGTTTACATCAAAGCGCGCCGCCCTCCAATATGCAGCAAACCCTCCGAAGGAAGAGCAGCGAATCCCCACTCTCAGAGAATACTACAAAACATATCTGCGTGGGGATTATCTGTCCTTATCGGCTGATCGTCAGGGAGCGGCGGAAAAGGCTTTCGAGCGCATGAGAGAAATCGCCGACCGTGAGATAGACGCGCTTACCATCGCGCAGATACAGGATGTTATCGACCGCAACGCCAGCACCTATTACACACGGAAAGATATGAAAACCGTCCTTTCCCACTGTTATAACCTCGCAATCGCAGAAAAGCAGACAACCGTGAATCTTGCAAAGTACATAAAGCTTCCGGAATTGGAAGAGAAATCGCCGGAACCGTTTACCGACGCCGACGTAAAAAAGCTATGGGAAGCGTATGCAAAAGACCACTTCGTTGGGTTTATTTTAACGATGATTTATACCGGCATGATGCCCGGTGAGCTTCTGAAGCTCAAGAAAGATATGATTGACTTTGAAAAGAATGAGATCGTCCGAGGCGGCATAAAGACAAAGAAGCGGAAGGAAACGCCTATGGTCTTCCCGGATTTCGTTGCGCCGGTGCTGCATGAACTATGCGAAGAAAGCAAATCGCGCGTCGGAAATATCTGCTGCATAAACAAAGATAATTTTTACAAGAGATATTATGAGTGTTTGGAGCTCGCCGGAGTGCAAAAGCTACCACCTTACTCATGCCGCCATACAACCGCTACAGCCCTCGCGATGAAAAACATCGACCCGTTTACGATCAAGGAAATCATGCGCCACACGAAGATAACGACTACCCAACGGTACGTACACCCGGACATGAAAGGCATGGTCGATGCCGTAAATCAGTTGCAAAACGACTCGCCAGAGTGAATTCTGTATGCTACAAAATATGTTACAAATGCCAATTTCCCCAGTGTTTTCAATGGTTTTTTCTCCCCTGCTAAGGGAGTAGGCGTCTAAAAAGCGCGCGAGAGTTCAAATCTCTCCTTCCGCGCCAAAGTACCGATTTTAGCTGTTTTAAAGCTAAAATCGGTACTTTTTATGCTTTTCGCCCCATTTTCTGCGTATTTTCAAAAAGCGAAAAATCACGTTATGACACGCTCTGTAACATAAAATCATTTCCCGTATGCTACATTGTATGCTACAAATTCAGTGCAATGCGAGGGGACTCCCCTATTTTTTGCTACATGGACTTTATTTTCCGAAGCATGGAATCATAGACTTTTCGGTTCACAAGCGATAATGTGTCCATAAGTTCATCAACGACCGCCCAAGCCTTTGCCGGGTCTTTCCCAGCTACCGCAAGTAAAAACTCACTGTCCCCGTACTCGCCCACGGTAGCCGGTTCTGCGGTCACAGGGGCGGGAGCGCCGGAGTAGGAACCCACATACCTACCGCCGTCGCCCCGTTCCTCTTCCTGCATCTTATCGCGTATCACATAAAGATCTGCCAGTTTGGCATAATTGGGATAGCTGGATTCCTCATATTCCAGGCGAGCAATCTCTTTCCGGATTTCGGCTGCATCCAACATATTGCGCTCTCCTTATGCCCGCTCGATTTGCTCCATGCAGCGGCGGATCGCGTCACGGGTTTTATCGTCGTCCGCGTCGCGCATCATATCGTCCAGCTGCGCGCGCATATGCTCGCGGGCATCGGCGCGGGTATAGCGTCCCATTGCGTCACGGCGGCGGCCACGGTAAGAGCTGCCCCGGCCGTAAGTACCGCGCATATCCGCCTCCCACTCGCCATCGCGGGAATAGCCGCCGTCTTCAGCCATCTCGATCTTGTATGTATTCTTGATGGAGCTGGTAAGTTTCTGGATCGCGTCTAGATCGCCCGCAGACATTTCGTGCTTGTCGGCGATTTCATCAAGCTCTTTGCAGAGCATTTCACGCAGGTTTCTCAAATCGTACATATTGCATCCTCCTCTCACGATACGCGCTCGACGATCATATTGCTATTTGCGAAACTGATCGCCTGCGCGCTGGTGTTCTTCGCCGCTACAGTCAGGCAGCAGCCGCGCGGGACTTCCACGAATGTGGAAACGAAGATGTTGAAATAGTTCTCAACAGCCGCAGGGGTTACGGCCGCTGTGGCGCTGCTCAGAGGTTCGCCGTTGATTGCGAGCGCAGCGGTAATGGCGTCTACTGTTCCGCCTGTAGGGATAGCGATATTCGCGCCAAAGGATACGCGGAACTTCGCCTTGCATTGCTGCGTAAGCCCGCGCAGCGTAACGAGCCCGCTTCCTTCTCGATGTACGATGCACGGCTTTCCGCAAGCTGCCGTGGAGATCAGAGGGACGTTCTGCCCAGCGGCGACAGTTTGAATCCCGGATGATGTAAATTCAGCCATAAAATCATTCCTTTCAAAAAAAAAAATACAGCGGCGGGACGATTGCCCCGCCGCGTTGCTATCGAGTATCGGCAATGGGGGCCGATCATTTTCGTGAGGCCACGAAAAAGCTCTACGGTATGGAGTTGTTACGCCGCGCAGCCGCCGCAGCCGTAGTTGTATCCGCCGTTATAGCCGTTGCATCCTGCGTACTGGTACGGGGCCGGGACCGCGAAGGACGGAACCGGACGCGGGTTATAATATGCAAGCTGCCCGCTCACGTAGTTACGCAGATCGAGCGTCTGTGCGTTCTGGCTTGCCGCGAGGTTCGAAACGAAGAGCTGCTGCGCCTGCTCGGCGATCTTGGCATCCTTTGCAGCCAGCTCCTGCGCCGTCAGACGCTGGTCGATGCTGCGGAAGCCGCAGTTCATCGCGTCGATGATGTCGCGCGTGGTGTTCTGCACGGTGTTGCGGGTGTCGCACGCCTGCGTCGCCATGTCGTAGCGAACCTGAGCAATTGCCGCACGGTTTTCGCAGCAGCAATTCTGCGACTGCATCTGCATCTGGAACAACTGCTGCATAAGCGCGGCCTGCTGGTTGCAGCGGGAAAGCTCAGCCTGCGAGAAGCCGCTGGTCACGGCCTGCGTTACATTCGCGAAGCCGTTGAGCATGCCAGTGTTCATGGCGTAGAAGCCATCACAGACACCGTTGTTTACGCTGTCAAGCTTGCGCTCGATGTTGGAGAAGTCAGAGGCCAGCACATAGCCGTCTACAACGCCGCCGGAATTTCTGCCGTTGTTGCCGAATCCGTTTCCATTGCCGCCCCAGCCGCAGAAAATGGCAAGGAACAGGATGATGATCCACCAGCCATTATCACCGCCGAAGCCGCCCCAGCCGCCACCTGTCATGCCGGTAGGCGCGACGGGCATTGTCATGGTCGGGGAGCCGTCATTCAAACTCATATTTTTCATTCCTTTCGTAGATTCAAAAGATTTATCTCAATCGTGGCCACGATTTTGATCGTTCAACTGTTCGGAATTCCCGAACTATTGCAGCAGTTGCCGGAATTGCCCCGCCACCTGCTGCAGCTGGTTCAACTGCTGCTGCGTGATTTTCCCGCTTTGTACCAGCTTCTCAACCTCTGCTTTTGGATCACCCTGAAAGCTGTTCTGGAATTGCCGGAACTGCTGTATCATGTTCTGGAACTGCCCCATCGGGCCGGGCAGCTGTCCGCCGCCGAGGGCGTTAAACAGTGGGTTCATTGTCCGCCTCCTTCATCTTTCGCGGCCTGACGCTTGGGGCGGACAGCTTCGCCACAAGCTCCTCAAACTCCCTGCGGGTCACATATTCTTCGCTCATGTCTTTTCGCGGCGCTGCGGGCGCTGGCGTGGCCTGTGCGCGCTCCACAAGATCATACGTTGTCATGGTCGGCTTTCCGCTTGCGTCGGCCTTTTTGACGTACACGACCGGCGCGTTCATATCCCAAAGCGTTACTGCGTTGTTGGGCGCGACAATAAAGTCGTTTGCGGCCTTCTCGTTCGGGATCCAGATGATCGACTGATTCTGCGGCTGCTGGGGCTGCGGCTGATAAGCCGGCATCTGCGGCGCGGGCTGATACTGCGGACGCATCTGCATCTGCGGCTCCTGCATCTGCGGCATGGGCGGCTGATTGTAAATCGGTTGCTGGTACACGTATGGCTGTTGTCCGAACATCATTTATCCTCCTTTGCCCAGTAAAACAGCGGGATCTCGTTGCCGCTGTCCCACGTATCAAAATAGCTTCCGTCCTCCGCGCAGACCACATGACTTGATAAGGCCAGCACATACACGCCGCGCGGATGATCTGCGCAGAAATCCGCGACGGTATAGCAGTCCGGGCACGTGTTCGGGATCACGTCCCGCGTAAATCCCTGCTGCCGGAGGTAAGCGCTCCACACGCTGTTTGCGCTCGGAAGATCGCCCATGATGAGCCCCTGCAGGCACAGGCCGATATACACCTCGTCCCAGCTCTTCCCGGTCCCCTTTGCAATTGCTCGGACAGTGCAGTCCCCTACTTTCAGCCCGGCGGGGTTTGGATTAAAATAAGAAAAGCCCATACCGAACACTCCTTTGATGTGTTCAGTATGGGCCTTTTTGCGGCTTCTTGTGCCTCAGTTGTGTATCAATTTGGTTCAAAATTTAAGCCCGCGGTTATTCCACGGGCTTAGTTTTTGTTATCGTTCGTTTATGGCCAGAATCTCCGCCGCCATCGCGGCCACATACGGCGGGCATCCACGTCGTCCGCCGCACCAGTCCTGCACGGTGCGCAGCGGGATTCCAAAATACTGCGCAAATCCGGTCTGCGTCAGGCCGTATTTTTTGATCACTTCCGAGATCGTGCAGTGCGCGCCGTCCCAGATCCCGCCGAGCAGCGCAATCCGCTCTGCCGGAACATCTGCGTCTTCGGCATCGCCCCAGACGCTGGACAGTGCCATATCGGAGATATAGGCGTCGCGGTCGGTGTATGCGCCGGTTTCGGCGTAGAGGGCGGAGCGGATAAAGGGTGTGAGTTTCATCGGGATTCCTCCTGTGTATTGTTTTTTGCCGGAATGCGGGGATCTTCGATCCCTTCGGCCAGAAGCACTCTTTCGTGCTCAGTTTCGGCCCAAAGATGGGCAGAGTATGTTGATTCGAACCCGCCGCGGTAATAGCGCCTCCCGCGCACATAGAAAGCCGCAAATATAAAATCTCCAGATTGGCGATGGAGCACGCGAACCCATCGGTAGCCATTTCCGTTATTCGCATTAGGCTCACTCCGAGTAGCAGCGTACACTTGCACTCCATCAACTACATTCTTTTTTACGGCCAAAGCCGCCAGCGCTTTCGCGGCCTCTGAATCATGTTTCATGCACCCGCAGCTTTTTGGATTGCATCTGATGGTACACGCCGGAAAAACCTTTTCCTGCCCGCACAATTCGCAGCAGCACACATACATTCGATCTCCGTGCGGGCCAACCCCGTCCGCTCGAAGGACTTCAAGCGCACCAAATGTTTTTCCGGTTAAATCTGCACGCCTTTCAGTATGCGAGCATCCGCAATCTTTTCGCGGGCGTGTTTTGCTCGTGAGCCGGTATCCTTCAATCGTAAATTCGCGCCCGCAACGGTTACAGCGGCATTTCCAGAGCGTTGCGCCGCCGCACACCCCGGCAAACTCCAGAACGGATATGGAGTTTATCGTTTTCCCGGCCAGATCTACTCGTTTGTTCGCCATATCTCAGAAGCAGTACGCGCTGATGGGCTGACCGTCGATGCGGACGGTGGCGAGTGTATCGTCGCTGAAATCGGGATAGTCAGCGTCTTCAATGCTGTCTGCAAGTTCGTCCAGCGTGTAGCCAAAGTACACGCAGAATGCATCGCCCAGGCAGGCATCCATATCGCGGCAGAGGATCGCGGACTGTTCTTCCGTGTCACCAGCCTCGGTGGCAATGGCAGTGCAAGCAATGAGTTCGTAACGGTTGTTGATGATCTTGGTTTCCATGCTGTACCTCTTTCCGGCTTTCGCCTTGCTTTATCTTATGGCCTTATTATACACGCAATGCGTGTAAATGTCAAGAGGAAAATGAAAATTTTCTTAAAAATAAGCGCCGATTTCTCGGCGCTTATCTCAGTTATACAGTTTGCTGGATGTCCGCTGCATCTCCCGCATGATCTCCGGCAGGCGGCGCTGGACCGTGGCGCGGCCCAGAAACAGCTCTGTTGCAACGTCTACCTGGGGAAGCTTATCCACAAAATAGAGCTGCGCAATCTTCTCATTTTCCCGGCCAAGATTGGCCTGATAGATCACGGCCTCCATATCCTTGCGTGTCAGGCGGCCCAGCTCTGGCGGCAGCTTGGCCCGCGCCTGCGGCGACATACGCTCCGCCTCCTTACTTTTCCTTGTGCTTCAGCACGGCGATATTGCCCTTGTTGCCGACTTCGAGATCCAGCGCAGCGGCCAGATCGCGCACCTTGACGTAGTTCGTGCCGTTCTTCAGGATGCGCTCAACGGTGACTTCCTTTCCGTCGATGATGATCTTGCTCTTTTCTACCATTTCGGTTTCCTCCTCTGCATTTTTTCCATCTTCGAGGGCCATCACGGTATGGCCCTCGCTTACCAGTACGTCGCCGCGCAGGAGATTCGCGTCCGTCGTCAGATACTTGCTGCCGGTCAGCAGCTCGAAGTCGTCCGTTGCGGGCCAATCGTGCAGCATACAGTAGGTGGTGCAGGAATTCCCCTGCTTTTTGTAGAGCGCGGCGACGGCCTCGCAGCCTGCGGCCACGGCGCAGAGCATCATGAGCGCGGAGCAGTCCGTCTCCACGGGCTTTGCGATCCTGCTCACGTCCCATCCGACGGCTCTGGTGGCCTCATACGCCGTGTTCCTGTTGTCCATGCCGTATCCGATGTTCCGGTTTTTAATAGCCGCCTCGCACGTCTGCGCGGCCCGCTCGGCCTTTTTGCGGCTCTTGTAGCGCAGGACGCCGAGCCAGCGGCCATTGTACCAGTTGGAGATATTCAGCTCCCGCCCGGTCTGGTTGCCGGGCTGCTGGTTGCGTCCTCCGGTTTCCCCAAGACTGGCCTGCCCGATCTTGATGCTCATTTCTGCGCATCCTCCTTCGTTGCGCCGTCGATCGCGTCCTGCGCTTTCTGCGACTGCGTGCCGAAATAGAACGTGATAACAGTCAGGAAGATGGTCAGGAAGTCCTTGCCGGTGATATCGCCGCGCAGGGCGAGGACGGCAAAGATGATCGTCAGGCCGAGCGTGACGATGGACTTGACGCTCAACAGATTCCCGAGACGTTTGATGATGTTTTCCATATGTAGACTCCTTTCAGTCCTTTGTTTCGCTTTCGCTTCTCGTCGCAACCGCGTCAGAGATTGCGAGGTTCGCACGAAGCATTGTATCTTCCAACTTTGTCAGGGCGATACTTCTATTCCTTCCCGCCGGGAGCTGCATGATGAGCGCTTCCGCTTCTTCAAGCTTCCCCCGAATGCTTTCCGACAGGTGTTTATCCATCGGTTCAAAATTCACTCGCTTATACATATTGTGTACCCCTTTCGTTATTCTACCGGATCATTCTTTTTTGCAAAAACCCGCTTGAAGGCAAGCAGGCCAAGCTCTGTGATGGTTGCCCAACCTGTAAATCCGAGCACGTCGGACAGGTCTACCGACGCGCCGAGCTCCGGGCTGCGGATGACTGCAATTAGGACGGCGACGGTTTTCAGAGCGCAGGCCCAGACAATTACCGTCGTGATGAGCTGAAGCAAATACAAAACAATGGTTCGCGCCATTTCGCCCTTGCTCCACTTGCCTTTTACCCGCATATTTGCCTCCCAATTTATTGCGCACTGCTATGTCCGCATTGCGCCTCCAGCTGGTGCAGGAATTTTTTCACGTCGCCGTTCCCGCCCATCTTTTTATACTTCTCTCCGGCGATCAGGCGCTCTGCCATCGGCATTTCCTCGCTCATGATCGTAAGGCGGAGGATTGCCAGATACTGCTCGTCCTGATGCTCCTGCATTTTCCCGAGCTTTTTGTCGATCTCGGCAAGGTGCGCCTCCTGCGTTGTGGCCTTGCCGCGCTTTTTCTGAACCGCGCTGACGATGGCATTGACTACCGCCGTCAGCGCGGATGAGCCAAGCGCGGCGCAGGCGAGGGTGACGATGATGGTTTTGGTGTCCATTTTTCTGTACCTTTCTCTTTTATTTGCCGGGCTAATCGTCCGCCATTTTGATGTAGGTGGTGGTATCGCTGGAATAGCTGATTGTCGGCAGCGTCGTGCCGCCGAGGGCTGCGTAGAGGGCCGGGTATGCAGTCTGGTCGAATGTTGAGCCATCGCACGCGTGCCACGGGGCGGAGAGGACGCGGACGGTCGTAAGGATATCGCCGACGTGATAATTCGGCTCCGACAGCTTCCCGAATGCCTCATTTACCATCGGGTTCGCCGGTGCGTCGCCCGCTCGCCAGATCTTTGCAGCGCTCTGTGCCGTCAGCAGGTTCCCGGCCGTGAGCGGCGTTCCAGCTTCCAGCGGCTCGTCCTCCGGACGGATCCATTCGTAGCGCAGCAGACTTCCAGCCGCGCCATATACCCCGTACCGGACAGCGCCGTTCGCAAGATCGTTTGTGCCCTGTCTGTCCTGCATAGTTACTCCTCCAGTGCCTTGATATAGGCTTTGCTGCGACTATCGGGTGTAATGACAGGGATTTTCTTGTTGTCGTACGCAAAATCGTGGACACCATCCTGTACAATCGTGCCCTGAGACTTGTATGGCAGTCTTACGATGGTGCCTTCTGCAACAGGATAGTTACCAATGGCTTTAGGAAGTGAGGCCGAAAAATCCCATCCTTGCTCTATATCTTCTGCTACTTTAACCGTCGAATCGTACACCCCTACAACCTGATCGCTGCAGCTTATCGCATACTGTATGCTATCGCCTTCAGTTATCCTAGACGTCGATACGTCCAGTGTGCTTCCAACCGTTATCTTGCAGCGATAATATTCATACCTGTCGAGTGTGTAGTATAGGTATACATCGTTATTCACCTCAAAAAAGGCTTCATACTTAATAGAATCTGTTGGTTTAAGTGTGTTCAGGTTTTTGTCAAGTCGTGAGGCTGTAACACCTTGGAAGTATGAAAGCCACCCGTATGAGTTGTCGACATTAGAGCCGGAAGGGCGTATAGTTACGACAAAAATGCCATCGCCTGCTGCCGGAACGAGAATCTTCTGCAGAGCACGCCCAGGGAGTTGCGATCCAGCAGTCCACGATGTTTCCGAGCTAGTTGCTGGTCTGGTTTTAGCTGTAAGCTGATCTGTATATCGAAATAAGGCGATGGAGTCGTAGGGAACGTCCTCTATACCTACTATAAAGAAGTAGCGGCCATCCCAATATATGTCTGCACACGTGCCTGTAAAGTCTTTTATCTGATCTGAATCATACCAGATGAAGACCCCTGGGGAATCGATTTGAAATGCGTTAAATACCTCTCTTGCAAATAGGACACCCCAACTGTATTTTGTGCCTGATGTTGTAGCGCACAGTGCTAACACGCTACATACATATTGATTATTGTAGTACTTTACAGCATTTGCTGCTACAATTCGAGAAGTAAGTATGGTCGAGTCGGTCCAGAAGTTCTGCGGAATCGGCCACTCTGTCCACGTCTCGCCGTTGTCCGATACCAGAATGTGCGCAGATGTCGCGTCCCGGTACGTGCGGAACCAATGTCCGTTTTCGTAGGAGATCGCGTCGCCGCCCGCTCCGACGTTTGTTGATACGGTCTTTTCCGTCCAAATCGCCGGGCTGTCCGGCGTCCGCAGGACGGCGCAAAGGCTTGGATACTGTTCCTGCGATACAGTGCGCCCGTCGCACGGGAGCCATGCGTCGGAGAGGTCGGTGCGGGCGGTGATAGCGATGTCGCCGACTTTGGCCGTACCCTCCGAAAGCTTGCCGAGCGCGTCGTTCACGGTCGGGTCGTCCGGCTTCTTCGAGCCGGGCCAGATCTTCGCGGCAGTGGTATCGGACAGGAGATTCGCCTTGTTGAGAGGCGTTCCCTCGACGGTGGGCGCGTCCTCGCGCTTGAGGTATTCGTAGTGGTTGAGCGTGCCGTCGGCGTTATAGACGCCGTAGCGGATCGCGCCGTTCGATAAAACCTGTGTTGGCTGCCTATCTTTCATGTGAGTAATCCTCCTGCGGCGCACTCCGCCGCGCCGGTGTGGCGAAAAGATTTTGCAACGTTGACGATTAGCTCTTCGCAGAGTTTCAGGATGCGCTCGATGTCATTCGCGCCGGTGTAGGTCAGGCGCGCCAGCTGCGGTGCGTCCGGCGTCCCGGCAGGATACGCAAGCGCGTCGCGGATGTCCTGTATCTGCTGCCGGTACGTCTCTGCCTGCGAGGCCGTTATAATGTCCGTGACGGCCCAATCGGTTTTTGCCGTCCACGTAATGCTCTTCCCGCAGATCGAGCCGAGACGGCCCGCCAGATAGTTCAGGGCCGTTCCTACGCGGTTCAGATCGGAAGCGTTGTACGCGCCCTTCATCCCGGCCATCCATTCCGCCTGCTCGGCTGCGGTCATGGCCGCGAACCCCTTCGCCGCCAGCTCCCGCACCCGCTCCACATCCGCCTGCGTCCGGTCGGTGACGAGCGTAACGATGATAGTCTTGGTGTCCATGGCTATGTACCTTCTTCCGTGATCTTCTTCCACCCGTCCGGGTTAACGGATGGGTTCCAAACGTTGGCGGCGAGCAGGGATTCGTAGAGCTCGTCCTGCCACCAGCCTTTTTCGCCTTTGGAGAATGCAAGGCCGGCGGTGATGGTCTCGGGGATGATGCGGAAGCCCTGCTTGTAGGCGATGTCTTCCCAGAGGGCCGGGGCGGCGTCCGGGGTGTTCTGGGCCGTGTCCCAGAGGTCGGAGGCGGCGCGCTTGATGGTGCCGCCCCAGTTGATGCGCGTGCCGGCTTTGACGAGGCTGCCAGAGCCGGTCAGGCGGGTGAAAAGCTCCGGCGCGAGACTCGCGTCGGCGTCAGTGAGACTGGCGGCGCTTTTGACGATATAGGGGCGCAGCGCCCGCGCCCGCTCGGTGTAGGTGCTCATGTTATTCCGCCTCCCCAAGTAAAATTTTCGCCGCGTTCTCTGCATCTGTGAGTGGCAGTGCCGCACCCATTTCCTCATAGCTGCCCTCCGGCTCCGTACCTTTCAACGTGTAACCGGGGAGATGAAACACCCTATCAGAAAGCACCTGATGTTCAGTTCCTTCTCTATCTGTAATAGTCACAGCCATCTTAGCGCAAAATCCTTCTGCCTGATCTTCCTTGCACGGGACATAACAACCGTTGCCGTGCAGTCGAATGGGCACAATACTGTCCGCATACCCGGCAAATGCGCCGTCCTGTTTTACTGCATACATGGCGTCCCTCCAAATTTCTCTTGATAGATTTTCTCTAATCGCTCTGTGCTTGCTGTTCTCAACCGATTTTTCCAGTAGCCGTTTTCGTGCCCCGGCCACTTGTCATCCGTAAAATCTTCACAGCAGCCGTTTTTTTCATACCATCGATACAGACCATTCAGCATTTTCTGCCGCTCAACACCTTCCGGCGTGTTCGGCCTGAAATGTTCCCATCCGTTTTCGGACGTCGCAGCGCATATCCGCCTGCCGTCTGCTGCAAACAAGAACCCTTCAATTTCCGATACCACAGTTCCGTATCGGAGATTAAATTCTCCATCGATGCCATGTCCACGGAACCGCTTGTACACGATATATTCCATGCTTGTGATCCTCATACGCAAAAGCCGGGCGCGAAGCCGAAGGAAGCGCGCGCGGTGCGGTCTTCGACTGTCCCGTCGGTGTTCACATTCTCGAAACCGTCGGAGTTGCTCGCAAGCGGAGAACGGAGCCACCAACGAGCGGCGGCACTCGTTCCGTTGTGCTTGTACTTTACCTTGCTGTTTCCAGCGGAATAATAGGCGTACTGCGCTTGCTTACTCGCCTCGTTCGAGTTTGCTCTCGAAATGCTCCCGAAAACCTCAAACTCCGAGAGGAGGAAAAAGTAATCCTTTGTCGCCGTGACCGCACTCGCGGATGTGCTATTATTTCCCGTATTGTCCGTGTACTTGGTAACGGACTTTAGGACTGCACGGAGCGCCGCCGGAATGACTGCGATAATCGTTCCGGAATAGCTCGAGAGGCTTGTCCCGCAAATATTTGTACGCATTTGCGAGCTCGCCCATCCGCCGGAGTTCGTTGCACTACTGTTCATAGAGAAATAGCCGGTTGTCGAAACGGGCGAGGTATAGTAACTATCGCAGAAACACACGTCCGTACCGCCGGAGAGCGCGGTCTTTGCAAGTTGGAAATGGATACGGTTTTCCCCTTCTAGGTTCGCGTTATGGTTAAATCCAATAATGAACGCATATGTTGTGTAATTAGATAGTGTAAGATGTCCAACCGTGCCGTTTAGCGTTACAGCCTTTCGGTCACCGACGCTCCAATAGTTCGCGCCCTGTCCCGCGTCGGATATATCTTTTATTGTTTCCCAAGTATTTTTATTCAGTGTCGGATATACAAAATTAAGCGACACCGCGTAACTGTCCGTGATAGTTACGGCTTTTGTGTCAGATGTTTTCCCGTCCAGCGTCGCGGATACGCTCCATGTTCCGGCTTCCGGCACGATAAGCGTGCACGTTCCATTGATCGATGTGCCACTCTCAGACAGGCTTCCTTTTGTCGCGGTAACAGTTGCACCAGATGTCACAGTTACAATGATTTGCAGTTCTGTACCAGTCTGAATGGCCTGAATGGCTGTCACAAATCCGTCCGGGTAGACCAGCGGGTCAGATGTGCTGCCTTTCTCCCGGATAGCTGACGCAACCTTTGTTAGGTCGGTTGTGTTTGTCAAATATTCAGCCATCAGAAGCTCCCTCCATTCGCGTTTGCGATCTCTACCGCCGCCCACGCACCGGAAACAACCCGCAGAAATTTTCCATTATCAGCGGCGGTGACAGACGGCACTTCGCGAACCTTGACAGCTCCTGTTTTCCCGTTCACGCTCGTCACGGGCGCTTCCGTTAGATAATCCGTGCCAGCCGCGGCCACCTCCCACGCCGTCGGCTTCCCTCTGGCGTCCACCGCCTTGACCTTGATCAGGTCCCCGACGGCCGCACCGGAGGCGAGGATCACATCTTGCTTTCCGTTCCACGCGTCTTTGTTGCTGCGCACGTCGGCGATAGCCTCGTCGATCTGCGCGCCGGTAAACTGGCTGTTGTAAGCCATACGATCACTCCTTCATACACAGAAAATCCTCGCCGTCCGCGGTCTTCAGCGCCTGCGACTCTCCCAGCGGGATAAAGCCGTAGTTGTCGTTCCAGCTGCCGTCCGTGCCCTGCGCGAACAACGAAATGCGGTATTCCCCATCACCGGAAAGCAGAAAATCGTCGTAAACCTCAAAGGTGCGCTGCGTGCCCGCCGGGGTCTGGGAGAAGGACGCGATCAAAGCGCCCTTCCCGCGGCCCCAATCCTCGCCGGACTTCGTCGCGCGGCACTCAAAAGCCGTATAGGCGATGTCCGACGAGAATGTGACGGTGATCGAGTCGAATCCCGAGACTGCCGATATCTTGTTTCCGGTGATGGAGAAGGTCAACTCCGGCGCGGCCATTAGGCTGCGCTCCACGTCCCGGCGGCGTTCTTGACGAAGACCTTCACGATCTTCACGCCGTCGCCGGAGGACGCCGCTTCGAGATCCGCGCCCTTGACGGTGACGTTGATGGCGGTGTTCTTCTTGTAGCCGCCCGCCGTGCCGCTGACGTTGGTGGAGCCGCCCGTCGTCGGGATCTGGGTGCCCGCCGTGTGCAGGCTGCTCGTCGCCGGAACGACGCGGACGGTGTATTCCTCGAAGTCTACGTCGCAGACGAAGGAGAAGGCCGCCGCGTCGTAGCCCGTGACCTTGGAGATGCGGCTCTTGTCGGGGCCGGTGATGGTCACGGCGGGGATCGAGGTGTTGAGCGTGATGGAGTCGCTGGCCGCAGTCGATTCGTTGCCGACGTCGTCGCGCACCTTTACATAGATCGTCTTCAGGCCGTCGCCGTCCGGGAGCGTAATGGATTTTGTTGCGGCGAACGTCTCCCACGACGCATCTGCTTCCTTTGCCGCCGCCTTTGTGCCCCAGATCTTCATCTGGTAGCCGGTCGTCGCGGCGTCGGTGACTGAGATCTTCGCGGTGACGGTCGCGCTGGTCGCGTACTGCGCGCCGTCGTTCAGGATCAGCGATAGGCCGGCAGGTGCCAGCGTATCAAGTGTCAGATTGAAAAAACTTGCCATCTGGATTTATCCCCTTTCTTCGCTTGTGAGTTCAATGTACAAAAATCCGCCCGGTCTTTCGTAGATGGTTTTCGTGCCCAGGTGGGCGGATTTGATGCCCATAGAGCCGATGAACAGCTCCAGAATGCGTTTGATTCCAACTGCCAGCATGTCAGCCCTCCACCAGATACAGCGTCCGCGCGTCCTTTTCGTCCAGCGCGTCATAGTCCGATTTTGTCAGCACGCGGATCTCATCGATCTGCGCCGATGCAATGCCTCCGCCGCCGGAGCCGCCGCCAGCACGCACGGAAACGTTAAAGGAAACGTCGATCGGGTCGCGGTTCTTGAGTTCAAATTCAATTCCGCCCATCACAACACCGCCTTTGAAAGCGCGTGCGCAACGTCGATCTGCTTGATCTCCGAGCCAATCACGTCACCGCTCTTGAATTTCACGCGCACCTGCATCTGGCATAGCTTCGGGAGCCGAAAGGTCTCCTGCTGGGTGAGGGGAAACAGAAACTTTCCGTCCTCGTATCCGATCTCTCCCGGATAGCTCTTTTGCAGATAAAGCAGAGAAATCTCCACCTTTTCAACGCTTGCAATGTCCAGCGGCTGCCCTTTATTCTTGATGGTAACACTAAGGTTATACGAATCTCCCTGTACCAAATGCCGCACCTCCGTTCTATGTGCCGATAATCTTGCATTCTGCCGCCGCAATGCCGCTGAGACGGATGTTCATGCTGGTGATCGTTCCGGTGATCTTCGTGCCCCACGGCGTTGTGGTCTGCACGTAATCGCCCGGGGCTTCCTTGTCCACGATAATTTTGACACTGTGCGTCTGACGGCGCATATAGTAGTCAAAGACGTGCTGCGCGACGGCGGCAACGTTGTCGCTGTTGACCAGCGTAGCGTCGCGCACCTCGATGACGTTCGGCTTGGTCTGCGTGGTGGCGTTCGGATTGGTCTTGGACGTGACCGACGTCGTGTGATAGTAGGTCGTACCGCCGACCTCCACGCTCTCTCCGCTTCCGGACGTCGAATAGTTGTGTGCCGTCACGCGGATCTCCGTGACCGCTGCCGCCGTTTCAACGCTGCCGCCCGTGTATGTCCGGTCAAGTGGGATCGTGGCAGGAGAGGCCGCTGTGAGCCTCCGGACGCGCACGCCGCGCGACGCGCTTGTGTCGATGGTCGCGCGCAGGGCAAAGACGATCTGCTGAAGCGCCTCGCGCTTGGTACAGTCCGGGATATAGCCCGTTACTGTCTCGTTCTCCAGCGCCGCGTCAAAATCCAGCGTGAAATGCGTGCCAAGGATCGAGCTTATCAGCTCTTTTGCGTTTTTCTCGCTATAGATTGCCGCCGCAAAAGGCTCATCGTCCAGAATGCCGAGCGCGTCCTGGCAGGATACATCATAGAGCCGTTCGCTCGACCGGGACGAGCTTTTGATGTAAAAGACGCCGATTAGCTTTGCACCGTCGTAGGCGCTGACGGGCTGCTTTTCCTGAAAAATGAAGTCGATGTTGTCCGAATTGTCGAGCGTGAAATCCAGTGTGTTGATCTCCACGTCGTCAGAAATCACGCTGACGCCCTCGGTGACGCTGACGCTGCGCAGGTCCTCCCGCTCGAATTCCCGGACGATGCCGAAGAAGATCTGTCTGAGTTTCGCGTACCGGTACGGCAGGCTCGTCTTTTTCAGCTCGATCACGAGTTTGTTGTATCCGGAGACAGGCTTTGCGCAGAAATACTTCTGGCCGTCCGGCGTGAAGTCCTGCGACGCGACGGTTGTCTCGCCGTTGTACCACGTCATGGTCAGGGCGCTGCAATAGTCGCCGGTGCCACCGTCAAAATAGAGGTAAATGCCGGAGCTTGCGAACGTGCCGTCCAGCGTGATGGTCAGCGTCGGGTTTGCGTCGAAGGTGCAGTCTGCTTTGCTCGGCTCGGTAGACCAGAAGGCCGCCCGCTCGGTCGTGAGGATCGGGCGGGAGCCGTCCAGCATCCACTGGTTCAGCTCGTTTGTTGCGACGATCACCGACTCTGTGCCATACGGCAGTTCCGGAAGGTCGGAGAAGGGCTGCGCAGCGGTGCTTGCAATGCTTGCCGCCGCTGCTGCGCCTACCGCTACGTCCTCATAGATCACGCGTACACTCATACCGGCGTCCTCTTGGGCTTCATGGCGACAAAATTGATCGTCAGATTGCCCCAATCATTGCGCCCGTCGTAGCTCCCGGCAAGCTCGTCGTCGCCGTTTGCCACGTAAGCGTCAAAGGTCACGGTTCCCTGCGCGTATGGGACGGTCAGGACGTGGCTGTTGACGGGCGCGGAAATGCTCTCATAAAAATCGTCGTATTCCTCCGGATCTGAGGATACAGGGTCGATTTCCAACCTGTAATTGTAATACGTTCCGATGATATCGCGGGTCATCGCGCCGGTCATAACGCGCCCAGCGTTGTCGCCGTCGAGGACGGAGAACGACCGCTTGCAGCTCACGACGTGAAGATTGTAATACGCCTTGCCGTCAAGGCTCAGTGCGCTTCTCATGTCTTCACCCCCGCAAGCTTCACGCCGACGCGCTGCGTCTCTTCGTTGTTCAGCTGATAGATCGTGCGGCCAAGCTCACGCCGGTCAAGCTGGAAGATAACCGTCATCTGTCTGCTTCCCGCTACGCCGGTCTCGGTCATGGCCTGTTTGAATGCCTGCACCATCGTGGAAAGCGGCGTCTCGATGTTCGTCCCGCTCTTCTGGTCTCCGAGTACGGCTAGGAATTCACGATTCGGGGGAATGACGGCGCCCTGCGCGAGACGAGGGAGGGAGACGTAATCCACCGGCGGGATGTTGACGCCAAAAGACTGTCCGCCGATGATCGGTACCCAGCTGGGAATATCGACATGGATCCTATTAAGGCAGGAAATCAGCCAGTTCACGCCGTCAATGATGCCGTTGATCGCGCCCTCAAATACGCCGATAAAGCCATTCAGCGCATTTTTCGCGAGATTCCCCCACCACTCAGCCGTAAATACCGGTGCAATATTTTTCTCCCAGAATTTCTTAATATTTTCCCAGCATTCTTTGACTTTTTGGGTGATGTAATTCCAATTTGGGGCAATTGCTGCCGCCAAACTTACGCCGCCAGCCGCGATCATACCGAGGCCAAGCGGGATCCCGGCTCCCGTAAACAGCAGGACAACGCCGAGTACCAGCAGAGCCGCGCCAACCATCGCCGTGACTGCTCCGAGTGGCCCCTGTAATTTTGTCTGTATAGTATTCCAGTTTGCCGCAATCGTTGTGGCCAGCCCAGCAGCTCCAGCGACCATCAGACCGATGCCAATGGGTAGGTTTGCACCGCTGAATGTGAGGACTGCGCCAAGTGCCAAAAGAGCACCGCTGACGATTGCGGTGACTTTTCCGACAGGCCCCCGCAGTTTATCCATGATCGTGCCCCAATTTACGGCGGCTGTTGCAGCCAATCCTGCAGCGCCAGCCACCATCAAGCCGATACCGAGCGGGATGTTCGCGCCGCTGAATGCCAGGATCGCGCCGACGGCAAGAAGCGCGCCGCTTACGACCGCAGTTACTGCACCGATTGGCCCCTTTAAGGCTTTCGAAATCGTGCCCCAGTTGATTGCAATAACAGCTGCCAATCCGACGGCTCCAGCGACCATCAGACCGATGCCAAGTGGGATATTTGCCCCGGAGAATGTCAGGATAGCACCAATGGCGAGCAGGGCCGTACTGAGCAGCGCTGTAATTACGCCGATTGGCCCTTGCAAGGCCTCAACGATTGCATTCCAGTTTGCTGCTACCGTCGCGGCCATCCCAACCGCACCAGCGAGCATAAGCCCGATGCCGAGTGGAATGCTTGCGCCCGAGAAAACTAGAATCGCGCCGATTACAAGCAGCGCACCGCTGATGATCGCGGTTATAAGGCCGACTTGCCCCTGCAATACCTCCACGATCTCGCCCCAATGGTTGCTTACTGCATCCCAGATCGCCAGCGCGCCGATCGCCATCAGCGCAATGCCAAGCGGGATATTTGCGCCACTGAACGTCAAGATCGCGCCCAGTGCAAGCAGGGCCGCTCCGACGAAAAGCTCTGTGATAGATGTCAGCTGATCTCTGATCATGGCGCTGAAATCAGGTGCAATGCTGCCGTCTCCGATTCCACCGCCTGCACTTGCCCCGCCGCCGCTGCTATCCGAGTTACTGGAAAGCTGATTGATCTCGTCGAAATTGGCAAGAGACTTTCCGGCTTTCTTCGCCGCGTCTCCGACCCCTGCAATGGCTTCGGATTCATCATCATATGCCGCTGCGGCGTCAGCCGCAGACTGTGCGTATGACGTTCCGAAAATCTTAGAGACAAGTGTTGCAATCGCGGTTACGATGCGAGTCAATACATTTACAAACAGCACAAATGCTGGGATAACGACTTTAAGCAAAGGCTGTGCCAGTGTGAGCAGAGCGCCTTTCAGTCTCGCGACTGCCGCCCGGGCCGCCTCATTCTGCATGATCGTCTGGCTAAGCCAGCTGCGCAGCTGCGAAAGGCCGCGGGACAGGACGGTAAAGACCAGCGCGCTCCTCAGTACCCCGCTTAATCTTCTTCCGAATTTGTTCATGCTTTTTTCGACGCTTGCCGATACTTCCGCCATTTTAGCCGAAGCTCCGCTGGCATTTGTGATCTGCTGCACCAGCTCACCGGCTTTGGTCTTTGCAGCGTCAAGCGCATCGGTCTGGGTTATCACCTTGTCGGTGATCTTTGCATATTGACTCCCGAGCTTTTCCGCCGTTTTGTTTTGCTGCACAAGCAGCTGTTCCTGCTCTTTGATTTGTGCAGCAACCTCCGCCTGTCGAGAATAAGCGTCTATGTACTCCGCTGGATTAGCCGAAGCGTTTCCGGATGTGATGCCCTTTAGGCGGTCAGCCTCCGAGCGGAGCGATTTCAGCGCGTCTTCCGTCTGCTTTGCGGACTGAAGCGCAGCGTCCAGCTCCTTTTTAAGCCCGCTCTGCGTTCCGGTATCCTCGTTTAGCTTGGCTTCCATCTTGTCGATTTTCGCGGACAGCGTATCAAGCTCCTTCTGCGCCTTTTTTGCGTCCGCGTCGACGGTGACCACAATTTTCCCATCTGCCATATTTTCACCACCTTTTCGGTTGATTTTTGTTATTATTTGTGTTATCTTCCAAGTAAGGAGGGAAGAAATATGAGTGATTGCATTATCCAAATCAGCCGGGACAATTCTTTTTACGGTTCTGGCCTGACCGTCGGCGTTGCATTGGATGGCTGTGATGTCGGCACGCTGAAAAACGGTGAAGAACTTCGAGCCGTGGCCGCTCCGGGCCAGCACGAACTTTCTTTTTACCGGTATCGCCGTCTGGATAAAACCATATCCTTTACCATTGCCGAAGGGCAACAGAATGCGTTTTTTACCATCAAGATTAACGCCTCGAACCGCGTTGACGTTGTTGGCGGGCTAAAAACCAAAAAGCAGGCGAAACGCCCCAGCGGCTGCCTGACGGCTTTAATCGTATTCCTCTGTCTTTTCGTCTTTATTGGCGCGGCCTTTGCTTCCTGCGGATTGTCCTCCAAGCCGGAAAAGGTCGGAACCTCAGTTTCTTCTTCGCAGCAGCCGCCGCAGCAATCCGATTCCGGGCCTGAAACATTTGGCGTTGGGGACCAGGTCGTTCTAGACGGCGTGGCGGTCACGTTGCTCAGTGTTACCGAGAATTCCGGCCAAAATTACGTCTCGCCGGATGATGGAAAGGTCTTTGTTCTGTGCGAATTCGAGATCGAAAACAATTCATCCCGCGATATTGCGTCCAGCACCATGCTTTCATTCGAAAGCTACATTGATGGCTATACAACCAGCCTCAGCCTCACCGCGATGATGAGTTCCGACGAGCCGCAGCTTGACGGCACGATTGCCGCCGGGAAGAAAATGAAAGGTGTCGTCGGATATGAAGCGCCGCAGGATTGGAGTGAGATCGAGATTCGATTCTCTCCAAGCTTCTGGGGTAGCGAAATCGTTTTCGAGTATAAAAAATAAGTTTTTCCTGCTGCCGCCCCTTAACCGGGGCGGCTGTTTTTTGTCCCGACTCCCCATACGGCAAGCAGGTCGGCTTCGGCCTCCGAGTATGTTGTCTTCAGATCGACGATATCCCGGTTGCGCCGGTAGAAATCCCTCTCCTGTTTGTCGAGGCTCTTCCCTCTGGCCTTTTTATCGCGGATAGAAACCACCTGTGCATACAGGCAATCTCCGATTTCTTGATAGTACGATAGAAACGAATACCAATGCAGGTATTCCAGCGCCCTGACCTCGCAGCCCGCGATTCGGTTGATAGGCGCAATATAGAGATCAAAGTCCTGCGCCCATGACATGATCTCTGGCTGCTTTCTCTTCTCTCGATTCTCCTGCCCGTGGTCGATGAAGCGGAAGCACTGGTTCAGGGCTTCCTGATAGTCGCTGACGGGCATTTCTTCGAAGTCGGGATAGAAGATGGTCAGCGCCGCTTCCGCCTTATCCCGCTCGTCCAGTTCCCTGTCTGTCAGGGCTACGAGGATATCGAGGATTGCGCGGTAATCAGATTGGATCGCGTATTCTGTTCCGTCGACCTCAACAGAGGTCGGCAGGGAATAGATCACTTTCCCCATCTATCAATATATTTCGCGAACAGGAGGCCTGCGCGTTTTCCATCTATCTGTATATTTCGCAATCCTCGGGTTGGTCTTCTTCTGCTCTGCCGCGAAGCTCGTGTCGATCTGATCGATCACGGCCAGCATGAGGTTGCACCATACTGGCAGGCCGTCGGCCAGCGCGTAGACGTTCATAGTGCCGAACAGGTCTGCGCAGACAGGCTTGGCAAACAGGCCGTCGATCATGTCCCGCATTTCCGCGTCGCGGCGGCGGGCAATGGCGAAAATCTCCTTCTTGTCCGCGCAGTGGTCGACTTCGGCCTTATACGCCTCCTGCTTCCTGTCCAGCTCGTCAAAGGTGTTGAAGATCTGTTCGACAAATGCGCTGTCGGTCGGGTTGAAGGAGACTTCCGCCGCGTCGTTCAGCTTGAACGATACGATACCGGTTTCAAATTTGATTTCAGGCATTTATGCAGCCTCCTTATGCCGCGTCCGGCGTAAACGTGATGGTTCCATCCGAACCGCGCGCTGCGGTTCCTGTTGTCCTGTTTCCGCCGTATGTCACTTCAATGTCCGAAGCAAGAACGCCGCCGCCCTCGCCTCCGTCTGTCGTGACGAGCACCGCGCAGGCGTCATACTGCTCTGCAAACGACTTCCCTTCGGAGTCCTGCAGGTATGTGTGGATGATCAGGCATTTCTGATTTACCAGAGCAGCATGGTCCTTCTCCACGACTGCAAGATTGAGCAGATGGTTCATCACGTCGTCACCGCCTACAATCTCACTGCCGGAAAAGCTCTGTGTCATTTCTGGTGTCTGTGCGTTCGTGTACACGTGCCCCAGAATGTCCTTCTTTGTTTCCTGCCCCCAATCGTAGTTGATGGAGCTCTCCGCCACCTTGACGCCCATCGCCGACCACTTCGATGTGGTGCTGTCGCTGGTGTCCAGAGCGGTAATCAGCATTTCACGGACTGCGCTCTCGCCGTTTTTTGCCGCGATTGTGTATTTATTTGCCATAGTTAAATCACCTCATATGTCAGTTTCATTAAAATCTGGTGGTCTTCCGTGCCGTCCTCGTACCGGGCGTACAGGGCCGCGCGGCTGACTGCTTCCATGCGGCGGACGCGCATGCCGTCGCCCAGATCCGGCGGGTTCTGCATTGCCCAATCCCCGAACCGGTTCAGCATGGCGTCGCATTTCAGGCGCTTGTCGTTGCTGCTGCCGGGGATGATGCGGGCGATGATCTTGAATTGGTATTCCGCCTCGTGTCCGCCGAGGATGAATTTTCGTGTGATATACGCGCCCTGAATAGTGGACAGCGCCATACTTGCAGAATCCGCAGCGAGAAATTCATAGTTGATCGTTGCGGCCGGCATGTCGTCGTCCGAGAAGGAATTCGCCCAGATCATCATCTTCCGGGAGATATCCTGCTCTTCCTCCGCAGATACCAGCCTTTTCTGCTTTTTAGAGTCCATTCTTCACCGCCTTGTCCGCTACGCGGAGCCATTTATCAAGATTTTCGGCCTTTGACGCCTCGAACCAGTGCGATTGCGCCTGATTGTGTCCTGACGTGTTGAACACAAGATTTTTGTCGGTCAGTACCTTTGTCCCGCCTTTCGGCGCGTAGGTGCTTCCGGTCTCCGGGTCTACCATGACTTTCCCGTAGTACAGGAACCTTGCGTATGGGCCGGGATAGATGATCGCATTCCCTTCCACCTGTGTTCTGCGGTCGAGGGAACCGGTCAAGAATGGCACATACGGGGCTGTGTCCTTTCTTGCCTGAAGCGCGACAATATGCTCCGCTTTGGTACACGCCTGCGCGATTGCCTCATGCAATTCATCAAAGCCGTCTGCCTTTACGCTGAATTTCAGCATATTAGGCCCCTCCGACTTCGAAGTGTCTCATGTCCTGGCTTCCGAAGTCCTTCATATCGACCTTTGTGACCTTGTAAACGTCGTCATAGAGCATTTCAAGCGCCTGCTCGGTCTTGTCCGGCTCCACGACTTCACCCTTGATAAAGAATGTCGTTCCGCCGTTGCCGTCCGTGGAGAGCGTCCAGATTCCGCTTTTATCAGTTGCACGCCAGAATTCTTGCGGGCCGACGTAGCGCTTTTCTGCGCCCGTCACGCCGTCTACAGCAACCGTAGAGAACGGAATGTACAGATTCACCGCATCCGCGCCCTCAAGCCCGCTCTGGCGGACGTTGGCCGCCTTGGAGGCTTCCAGCAGAACGCCGCGCAGGACGGTGATGTAGGTTTTCTCCACGTCCTTGAATGTCGCCGGGTCTGTCTCCTGCGAGACGTTGTAGATGGTTACGGTGTGGGGGAACATGGACACGGCCCATACCCCCTTGCTTTGAGTAATCCGGTCGGCCCGAGGTACGCCAGCACGATCTCACGGCGGCGCGTCTCTGTCCGCTGTATATCTGCCTGGGACAGATTTCGTGAACCAAAGCTTCGCGACCAGCCGCCGACCGTCTCGCTTGATACGGGCCTGTCGGTCGTGTAGACGAGGCTGTCCAGCTTCCCAGCGTCCTGCTCCAGCTCGGCCAGCGCACAGACGCAGTTCTGGACGGCTTCGAGCTTGTCCCCGGCGGCGGAGCGCGCGCGGCTCATGGTGATGTAGTCGACGTAAGCCGATGCCTTGCGGGCGAGGCCGCAAAATTGCTCTTCATCCATCGCCGTCCCGCGGTACACAGTCGCGTAATACTCATAATCAGCGTAGATCATGCTGCGCCCTCCTTCCGGTCAGCCTCCGCGCCCGTCATGCAGGCGCGGAGGCTTGAATTTACTTGCTTACGTCCGCGCCGATGAACAGGCCGTAAGGATCGGGCACGACCGGGATAAACAGGCCGCTCGCCTTCGTCCAGGTGGTCTTCGGGTCAGGCGTTTCCCACTGGGTGATCGTGATATACTGCTGCGCGCTCTTGTCGGTGTACGGGCCATAGCCCTTTTCTTCCGGCGTCACGCCCCACAGGCCAACGCCGAAGGAATTGGCCGTGCCGTTGGACAGGAACGCAACCTTGTCCTCCGGGAAGAATCGATGCGTCTTTTCCGCGCCGTTTGCGGCCTGCGCCTTATAGCGCTGGTCGTTGGTCGTGATCTGGCCGAAGCCGAACAGCTCGGTAAAGAGGCTGCGCAGCTTCTCGGTTGTGACGTATGTACCAGCGCCGACCGTACCGTATACGAGGGTCTGAATGCCCTTGTTGGACGCGAGTTTGCGCAGGATCTTCGTACCGACGACCATTTCGCTCAGGGCGTGGCCGGAGGCCGCCGCCTGATCCGCGATGGCCTGAAGCTGGCCGACGATATCAGCATCTGCGCCGAAGTCGATCTTGAAGCCGGTGTTTGCGGACGGAACGCCGTAATCGACGGTCATGTTGAGATTGTTTTCCTTGATGGTCATCTTGCCGGTCGCGATGACTTCCATCTTTGCAACTTCGGTTCTGACCTTGACCGCATCGGCCATCAGGCGCATATCGTCGAAGACATAGCTCACGATTGCGTTGTCGGCATATACGCCGTTTTCGTTGAGCAGCTGCACCCGCTCGGACTGGTTGATCTTGCGCTTGATAAACAGCTTCTCAACCTCTGTCTTTTCGAGCGCGGGGCGCGTGGCGATCTCGGCCTCGGTGTCAAAGGCGTGGACGGTCGCCATCGTGGGGATCTGTGCGCCGTTTGCGAGGCGCAGGTACTCGGCTTTCAGGCTTTCGGTCTTCTGGTCCGGGAACAGCCGGTCGCCGAGGTACGCCGGGCGTGCGACGGAAATGTTCTGCGAGAAATCCAGACGGTCAGCGTCGGAAATCAGTTCAAGGATGTCAGGCATGGTGTTTTTCCTCCTTCTTTAGGCCGTAGTCCACACGGGGTACAGGGTCACATTGCCGGTCATTTCGACCTTGGAAACAGCTTCGCCGCCCTTAGACGTGCTCCAGCCGGTCTGGGTGTTGCCGCTCTTGGTCAGCGGGTATTCGGTCGAGACGTCGGCATAGGAGCCCTCTGTGTAGACGTTCTCGTCGACGGGCGGCGTGCCGCTGCCGTCGTTTTTGTCGTAGGTCACGGTATAGCCGCGCGTGATCTCCGGCGCGTCAACAAACGTGAATCCCTTGCCGGACAGCGCGGTCTTGGCTGCGGATGCAAGCGACAGGCGGTCTGCCAGCACACGGCCCGCGACCATCACGGAGCCGGGCATATTGCCGTCCGTCACGTCGATGTCCTCAAATACGAGGCCGACGGCGTTCGAATTGTCGGACGGGAACGGCGTACCGGCCTTTACGATCTTGTACTTGCCGTCCTGCACGCCCATCGACGCGGGGATTTCACGGGTTTTCAGGACGAGGCCGACTTCGCTTTCGAGGAAATTCGGCCTGACTTCTGCTTTTGTGTTTACAACGATAGACATTTTTCAAATCACTCCTTGTTTGGTGTCTGCGCAAACTGCGCGTTGAACTGCTGCGCGTACATTGCGCCCTTGCTCTTTGCCGCCGGTGCGCCGCCCTGGCCGACGGGCTTGACAAATGTGGGCGCAGGCTTGCCGGACTGGAACGCGGTCGGGTCTGCTTCGAGCTGGGCCTTGTGCCACTCGTCGAAGCCGGTCAGCTCGCCGTCTTTCAGTTCAAGGTGCTTCTCCTTGAGGTCTGCAAGGTAGGCTTTCTCTGCGGCTTTGGAAGAGAACTTGACGCCCTTGGCCGTGATCGCGCGGGTCATGGCGTCGGCGTAGTCGCGGCTTGCGAGCTGCGCCTTGTAATCCTCGGTTTCCTTGGTGTACCGGCCCTGAAGGTCTTCGAGCTGCTTGCGGAAATTCTCAGCGTCTCCGCTGGACTTCCGCAGGTCTTCGATATCCTTGTCGCGGTCGGTCAGCTGCTGCCGGGCGGCATTCAGGTCTTCTCTGGCCTGATCCGCTTTCTGCTTCTCCCGTCCAATGTCCCGGCTGTTCTCGTCAAGGATCTTGTCGACGGTATCCTTATCAAGCCCCAGCCCTTCCAAAAAATCTCGCTTCATAGGTTCTCCTTCACAGCTTCGCTTTGTTCTCGCGGGTCGCGTCCGCTGCTGCCCCGTAGTTTAGCGACTTCGGGCCGGTCAAGATTTGATAAAACAAAAAGAGCCAACTACTAAGAAAACCTCAGTGGTTGGCTCATCGTGCCATTCCGCGCGCTCGATTGCGCTGCGGTATCTGTATTATTTTTTCAGCTCTTCCGCCTTGATGATCTGCGCCTTGACTGTCCCATCCTTCATGCGTTTCAGTTGGACGCGGAATCCGGCGGCAAGCGCCCGCTCGATGGCGGCTTTCAGTTTTTCGTCGATCATACGGCGTTCCTCACGGGATCAGGTCTACAATGCCCTTCGCGGCATTATAGATCCGCTTCATGATCGCGTTCTCCTGCAAGTATTCAAGCCCCTGCAGCGTGATCTGAATCCGGCGCTCATTCCTCAGGTGCATTTCGCCCGTGACGTCGGTATAAAGCTCCGCGCCCTTGATAAGCCCCGCGTCCTGAAGCATTTCCAGATACCTGTAGAGACGTTCTCCGGACACCTGCATGGAGTCCAGGCCGAAGCTCTCCACGCTGAACGCCGGAAGATCCATCGCGCGTTCCAGCGCAGACAGCATTTTATAAATCGCTTTGAAGTTGTCCATTTGAATTTCCCCCCTTGCATTTTTTGTGAGAGTGTGGTATAGAATAGATAAGAGCCGGTCGCTGTCCACGACCCCTTCCCAGAA
>ERZ1106932.51-NODE-51-length-47556-cov-102.505042_pt1 | contig 47556 bp, 39 predicted proteins | sample MGYA00403665_ERZ1106932 | MGnify/ENA primary metagenome ERZ1106932 (study PRJEB35170, sample SAMEA104062448) | human gut metagenome | biome: human gut; feature: human-associated habitat; material: faeces | place: Denmark | collected 2012-08-24 ... | reverse complement strand
CTCTCGGACGATGGGATTATGTCGCTCATGAGCGAGAACGAGTTAGATATATCCGATTTGGACGAACGCCCGAACGCGGTATTTGTCATCGTGCCGGACGAACGAGTGACGCGGCATCGGTTTGTGACCCTGTTTATCACGCAGACGTATAAGGAATTAGTGGAAAAGGCGAACCTAAACTTCCGACGCGGGAAAACTGAGAGCGTGATATTGAAACGAAACGTCTATTATGTATTGGACGAATGGGGAAATTTGCCGCGAATAGACAATATGGACGGAATGATAACGGTTTCCCGGTCGCGCGGGATACGATTTCTATTGGTATTGCAGAGCTTTTCCCAAATCGCGTCGAAGTACGGACACGAAATATCGGATACGATTAAATCGAATTGTAACGTAAAATTGTTCGTCGGTAGTGATGACGCAGAGACGCGAAAAGAATTTTCGGAGCTATGCGGACAGAAAAAAATAAAAAATTTATCGGTGAGTACGCATATAGAAACGAGCGCGAGCGGGAATATAGGTGCGGGAAACCGTCCGTTAATAACGCCGAGTATGTTGGAGCGTCTGAACGGCGAAGGGAAAGGCGACGCGATAGTGTCTGTGCGCGGGTACGAGCCGATTTGGACAAAATTTACGCCGTCGTATAAGCTGAAAGGCCTATACTTCGAAGCAGGTACGGCGGAGCCGGAAATACGCGCCGCAACGGTATTCGATAAGGACTGTTACGTATTCGATTTGGCGGGAGACAGTTATAACCAAATCCGCGAAAAACAGTTGTCGGAGATAGAGAAGCAGGACTTAGAGCCGGAAAAATACGCCCAAGCGGAAAAAACACGGCTGGCGACATTGGACAGAGAATGGTATAAAACAAAAACGGAAATCGAAGAAAAGGACAAAGAGCTTGCAAACCTGTTAAACGAAGCGGACAAAAATGTGTTATTATCCGCAAGATTAGAATATAAGGCGGAATTTTTAAGCCTTATCCTTGAAAATTATGCAGAGGGAAAAGCGGAGGAAATCCGAAAGTATATCAGGTATCTCACGGAAGAGGCGTTGCCAAAGCTGTTGGAATTACAAAATCAAGCAATAAAATAAACAGGAGGACAGAGTTTGAAGAAAAAAGGAATCATACTACTTTTGTCATTAGGGCTTGCGGGGTTATGCGCACTCTTTATGGCAAATACCGCTCCGAACGAGGCAGAGAGGTTATCGGAAAGCTGTCGGCATGAATACATAGATCAAAAAATAGAGCCGACGTGTACGGAGAAAGGCTATACGGAGCATCTTTGTACGCTTTGCGGAGCGGGTTATAAGGACAGTTATACAAACGAAACGGGACATGATTTCACGAAAAGCGAGTTCGCGGCAACGTGTACGGAAAAGGGGTATATCCTGTATGTATGTACGATATGCGGGTATTCTTATACGGAAACGACGGAAACGGAAACAGGGCATATATTTTCGGAAGTCACTACCCCGCCGACATGTACGAAGCACGGTTATACGACCTATTTTTGCGAGGTTTGCGGGTTTGAATATACAGATAATTATCTTCCCGCGACAGGACATAACTACACGGACGAAACAGTAACCTCGACCTGCACGGAACGCGGCTATACGAAACATACCTGTGTGACGTGCGGATATGAATATCGGGATAGTTATGTAGAGGCGATCGGACACGATTATCATGTCACGACAACTGCGGCGGGATGTGAAACGGAAGGGTATGTGGAATATACCTGCGCGGTTTGCGGGGACAGTTACCGCGACGAATACACCGCCGCGACGGGACATTTGCATAACGCGAAAATTATTCGTCCTACGTGCGTGGCTTATGGCTATACCGAGTATATTTGTGAAACGTGCGGGGACAGATACGTTACGGATTATGTAAAGCCTACGGGACATAATTTTACGGACGAAGTAATCCCCGCGGGAAAAGATACGATAGGGTTTACGAAACATACCTGTGAAGTATGCGGGTATCATTATCTTTCAGATTTTGTAACGAGCGGAGATGACGGATATATCCCAACCGATCCGCCCGACCCGCCCGACGATCCGCCTGCGCATGAGCATGACTGGGTATTGACTTACAAGATACATGAAACGGATAAGTACATTACCCTTGATAACGCTTGCGAGTGCGGGGAACACGAAACTGCGGGATTGCAGATACTTTGCACGGATAAATTCGGGAATAGCGAGGTATTGGCGGTAACGGACGAAGGACAAGCGGATTATATCAATCTTTCCGATGGGGAATACGACGCGATTGTTATCGACGAGTCGGGGAATATCCTTGCAGAGTTTATTTTGACAATCGAACCCGAACACCCCATTCCCCCGCTCGACGGCGGCGAGGATAAGCCCGATTCGGCGGAGAATAACAGCTCGGCAGAAGATTCGGAACCTACGATTGACAGCACGGAAAAACCTGAAAAAAAATCGAGTTTGGCAGTAACGTTACTTACTGTTCTCGGCGCATTGGCGATAGGGATAACCGCACTTGTTTTGGGACTTAAACTCAACAAAGCAACTAAAAATAAAAATCAAAACGAAAAACAAGACAATAAAAAAGAGTAAAAAAAGGAGATAAAATATATGAATCATTTATTGGCAGACACGTTAAACGGGAATTTACAGGAAATCGTAACGAAATTGAACGATTTGATGAACAGCTTTTGGATTTACATAGTTTTGGCGCTTGGCGCGGTGGTAGTCGTTTGGGGCGCATATGTCGGGATAAAAATCGCGGTTGCGCACAGAAACGAAGAAAAGATCAACGCGCGGGAAATGGTGAAATCTTTGATTGTCGGAATAATCATCATATTCGTGGTAGCGATGGGCGCACCTTTGCTCATCAAAGGTTTGTCCGCGTGGGTAGGTATCGGAGCATAAGTAATATGGAAGAACGGGGCGGGTGAGGTGCCCGTCCCGTAGGGTAACGGGAGAAAAGAATGATAATATTTTTTCAGGAGCTGATTTTACAGTTATTCTTATGGCTGTTAAAGCTCATAGACGGGATAATGTCGATATTTTCGTCGATAGCGGGAATAGTAAAGATCGACTATCGCGGTGAAGAAGTCAATTTACTCGAATTTATTATCGGTGACAGTACGGTAGGGACAATATTCTGGTGCGTGTTTCTCCTTGGCATGGGATTGTGTTGTATTTTTGCGATTTCCGCGGTCATTAAAAACATGGTATCGAATAACCGAGAGGTTTCGACGATTGTCGGAAAGTTTTTCTTGTCTATTCTCGGCACGCTCGCCATGCTCGCGGTGGTGGTATTGGGAATTTTGATTTCCGATTCGCTGTTGAAATTGGTAGCGGAAATATTTGAGATCGGGAATACGACGAAGCTTTCTAACGCATTATTCAACGCGTGCGTCGGAGATTGGATAAATGGGTATTCGATAGCGGAAATGGATATATCAAGTTTATCGGTGAGCGATATTTTTGGCGAATATAATACTACTTTCAAGGTTTTTCCGACCTCATGGAAATGTAACGGAATGGTCAATCCGAACACATTTTTATTTCTGCCCGCGATGATTGCGTCTGTCGGCTTGGGGATTGCATTGTTGATTGCGATTGTCAATCTTGCGAAGCGGATATATGAAATCGTAATTTTATATTTTGTCATGCCCGTATCTGTATCCACGTTATCGCTTGATGACGGAGCGAGGTTCAAAATCTGGCGGGAAACATTCATTTCAAAGATAGTCGTTGCCTATGGCACAGTGTTTTCGGTGAACGTGTTTATATTGATACTGCCTATAATATCGGCTATGAAGATAGACGGGATCGGGAGCTTTGGAAACGCGATATATTTAATCGTAATGATATTAGGCGGAGCGACGGTAATACCCGCGGGCCAAACATTATTCGCGCGGTTATTCGGCGGAGCGGACGATATGCGGGTGAATGGCGGTTTTGTCAGGAGCGTATGGCACGGCACGCATCGGGCAGGCATGATGGCTTGGGGCGCGGGCGCGCTAATGCTGCACGGCGCGGTAAATGCGGGCAAAAAAATTGTCGCGCATAGGAAACATAGTGATAATACGAATAATAAAGACGGAACTACGGGGACAAACGGCGAAAACGATAGCAATAAATACACGGACGAAAAGACCGTGGAACATAAAACGGACGAAGGAGACAAACAGGCATGAGAATTATTCCGAAAAAAATCAAAGTGAAAAATACGGTCTGGAAATGCTATTCCATGCCCGACATCATCGTTGCGCTGATTATGTTTTCGATTATTTTTATTGCCATAACAAAAGGCGTATGGGCGATAGCGGTAATAGGCGGATTGTTGAGCATAGTCATGTTTATGCCCACGCAGGACGGGATTTTTTATGCGTGTATTTTGGATAACTTAAAATTCCTGTTTGCGAAAAAGAGCTATACGAGCACCGCCGTAAAGGACAAGGAACGGATAGAAACGCTGATCGGGATAAAAGCCTTGAAAGAAAACGGGATAATCGAATACACAAACGGTTGTTTCGGTCGGGTAATCAAAGTGGGGCAAAAGAATTTCGGGATCGAGGACGAAAGCGAACAGAATATAGATATAGGTTATTTTTCGGCCGCTTTGAAACAGTTGGACGGAACGCAGAGCGCGGAACTTGTGAAAATAGACCGACCCGTGAATCTGGACGTATTTGCAGGCGAGCTGTTCGAGCGGCTTGAGCAAGTTAAGAACGCGGACGAAAATAAAGTAATTAAGAACACCAAAACCGAAATTTTGAGGGAACGGATCGACGGTATCGACAGATTGAATAATATCCGAAAACAGTATCTCTCCGAATATTATATAACGGTTTACGGACGAGACGAAGCCGAGCTTGAAACAACGGCATTGAATATGGCTGCTGAATTCGCAAAGACGGGGTTGAGTACGCGATTGTTGGAACGAACAGATACGGCGATATTTTTGAAGTACAGTTTTTCGCGAAATTTTGACGAGCGTGAAGCAAAAGCTCTGCCCGAAGAAAGTTTACTCACATGGGTTTTGCCGAAGAAAGTGGAATTTCATTCCAACAGATACCTCATAGACGGCACGGAAGCGGCGGTGTTGGCGGTGTCGGATTATCCGTTGCGGGTAAAGAACGCCTGGGGCGCAGAATTGTTCAATATCCCGAATACAAAAATTGTCATGCACGTCAAGCCCGTGGAAAAGTTTAAGGCAATACGTAGAATAGACAAGTGTATCGGAGAGATGGAAACAAAACAAATCATTTCTGAAAAGGCGAGCGAAGCGAACAGCGCGGAGACCCACCGCGCGAGTTTGGAAACATTGCTGGACAACTTGCAGACGGAGAACGAAAACCTGTTCGACGTGACTTTGACAGTGACGGCGTATAACTATTTGAACGACGCAAATTTCAAAAAAACGGTACGCCGCAGTATGATAACAGGAAATTTTAAGCCGTCTATGCTTTACGGGTTACAGACGGAGGGATTTAAGAGCGCAAACGTTTCGCCCGTATCGGCACTCTCTAATTATGAGCGCGGGATCAACAACGGCTCTTTGGCGGCAGTGTTCCCGTTCGTGCGGACGTTCGTCCTCGACGAGGGCGGGATTATGTTAGGGGAGAATCGAAATAACGGTTATCCGTTTATCCTCAACCTTTGGAAGCGCGGGAATTTGTACCAGAACAGCAATGCGATGATTATCGGGAAATCGGGCGCGGGGAAATCCTTTTTCTTGAAAACTTTGATGGTGAACGAATGGTCGAACGGGACGCGGATCATTTGTTTAGACCCGGAAGCCGAGTTTTTGAGTTTGACGCGGAATTTGCAAGGAAATATTATCGATGTAGGCAATGCGAAAGAAGGGAGAATCAATCCGTTCCATATTTATAAAATTCTCACGGAGGACGGTATGCCCGCGGAACCGAAAGTGACATTCAATACACACTTGAAAATGCTGGAATCGTTTTTCAAAATCGTTTTAGAGGGCGCGGCGCCGGACGTTATCGAACTCATTAATAATTTGGTCGTGGAAACGTATGCACGAAAAGGAATAACAGAGCGGACGGATTGCGCAAGGCTTAAAGCCGAAGAATTTCCTTTGTTCTCGGATTTGTTAGAAACATTGCAGACAAAAGACAAAGACGATATGGACGATTTGACTTTACGGGATATGCGTACAGCGGAACTGTATTTACAGAAATTCGTAAACGGCAGGTATTCGGATATATGGAACGCGCCGTCCACGCTTGAGACGGATGCGGGACTGATAGATTTCAATTTCCAGAGTTTGTTTGCCAATAAAAATAACGTAATAGCGAACGGACAGATGCTTTTGATCTTTCGGTTTATGGAACAGGAAGTCATCAATGCGCGGGAAAAGAATCGGAACGGAAAGAATCTGCGGACATTGATAGTCGTTGATGAAGGCCATTGTTTTATCGACGCAAAATTTCCTGTCGCGTTGGACTTTTTCTATTCCATGAGCAAACGTATCCGAAAATATAACGGAAGTTTTATTCCCGCGACGCAGAATATAGCGGACTGGAACGCAAACGAAGAATTACGCGGTAAGACAAGCGCAATACTGAAAAACAGCCAATATACGTTTATTTTCAAACTTTCCGCGCCGGATATGAAAGATGTGTTGGATGTGTATCAAGCGGGAGAGAGCTTTAACGAGGAGGAACAGAGAATGATCATTTCCGCAGGGACGGGACAAGCGTTTTTTATAGGCTCTACCGAATTACGAACTTGTATCAAAATCAAAGCCGGGGAATATACAAAATCGCTGTTTGAGGAGAGAACGGCGGAAGAATACAAGGAGGAAGCATGAGGAAAACAATAAAAATCGGAAAAACGGTCGTTATGGGAATATTTTTTGTTTGTATATTCTTGTTCGGCCTGACGCTGAAAACAAAGCCGATGACGGCATACGCGGCGAGCGGATTGTCCTATCAGGTGACGAAGGGAGAATGTTACATAACGGGCCGAGGAACGGAGACGGGGAGTACACTCGTTATCCCCGCGACGATAAACGGGTATAAAGTCAAAGGGATAAAAGAAATGGCGTTTTATAACGGAACATTTACGAGCGTAACGATAGAGAACGGAGTGGAGGAAATCGGAAAGAGCGCGTTCGGGAATTGCAGTAAACTGACGAAGATAACGCTCCCCGAAAGTATCAAAAAGATAGGAAACGACGCATTTTATAACACGGCGTATGTAAAAAACAAATCGAATTGGGAGAATAACGAGGCGGTATATATCGGAAATTACCTGATAGATACAAATGCGGCGGAAATGGGAAAAACCTTTGAAATTAAAGACGGTACGACATTGATAGCCGAATATGCCATGTTTTTCAGTTATAATCTGAAAAATCTGGTAGTGCCCGAAAGCCTGAAAATCATCGGGGACAGCGCGTTTGGGGATTGTAACAACTTGGATAAGGTCTATTATAAGGGAACGAAAAGTTGGTACATAGAGACAGGGGAGAATAACGAGGATTTTGAGTCGGCGAAGAAATATTATTATTCGGAGACGCAGCCGAACAAAAGCGGAAGATATTGGCATTATGAAAAGGGAGAAATCGTGGAATGGCCCGCGCATACACATAGCTACACTTCAAGTATAACAAAAGTCGCTACCTGTACGGAAAAAGGTGAAAAGACATATACGTGTGTTTGCGGAAATAGCTATACGGAACAAATTCCGTCGCTCGGTCACAATTTCAGCATATTCGTGAGTTCAACAAGCAGCAGTTGTACGGAAGGAGGAGAAACGGTATATAAATGCAGTCGTTGTAATCAAACGCGGACGACGATAGGAACAGCATTAGGACATAATTATATTTCAACCGTGCATGAGGCTACCTGTACGGAAAAGGGATATACCGAGCATATTTGTTCGAGATGTAAGGATAGCTATAAAGATAAAGAAACTGCGGCGTTAGGACATGCTTATCAAACAGAAGTGGTGGAAGCGACGTGTACGGAGAACGGATATACAATATATAAATGTACGAGGTGTGAGGATAGTTACGAATCGGATTTTGTAGAGGCGTTCGGTCATGAATTTAAGGAACGGGAGACGCAAGCGACCTGTACGGAGGCAGGGGGAATCTATCATATCTGTACGATATGCGGATATGAGTATCAGAGCGATATAATATTTCCGTCAGGTCATAGCTATGAGAGCGAAGTGATAAGAACGGCAACTTGTACGGAAGACGGAGAGCGGCATTACCACTGTACCAAATGCGGAAACGAATATACAAAAGTCATTCCTGCATTCGGGCATACCTATGAAATCATCGACGAGAAAAAAGATGCGGAGAAAACGTTAAGGACATATATTTGTACGACATGCGGAGAGAGTTATATAGAAAATGTGGGAAATCAATACGAAAAGGTGACAAGTTATATAGAATATTTGTTCAACTTGTATAGTCCGTACATGATTTGGGTGTTTCTGGGTACGTCGGGGGTATGGTCTGTCGCTATGGGCGTGGCGATGATTATTGCCCGTAAAAACGAGGAAAAGGAAAAAGCAAAACGTATGTTCGTCAATTACGGCATAGGGCTTATCGTTATTTTTTCGATCTTAATCGCCTGCCCATACCTCGTCCGCGGAAATACCGCACTGATTACATAAAATTAACCAAAGTAAAAATATTTTAGAAAAATTTTCCAAAACCTATTGACAAATCAAAATAAAAGAGATATAATAAAGAAAAAATCGGGATAGCCCCATTATTCCGATTACGGAGGTAATTTATGGATAGAGAAGAAATTATTAAAAAAGCGGAAACGGGAGAGGGACTGACCGTTGAAGAAATTAAGATTTATCAGGAAGCGGTAAGACCGAAAAAGCAAGTGTATGGGAAGTATGGGACGTTAGCGAAAGAGTATCTCGAAAATCATAATATAGGAAAACTGTGGAGCTTGGCGGACGATTTACCCGAATACTTGCACGGGATAGACAAAGCGGCGGAAGATTTATATGATACGATGTATGAGAAACTGTCGCAGAGAGAAGAATACAAACGCACGGGGGATTATCTTACCGACGTCAAGCGGGAGAACGCCATGAAACAATGTATCGAAGAAGAAATTCTGAACGAAGTCGTGTATGTAGATTGAGAGGAGGTATCGTATGAAAAAGATTTGTCATATAGGTTTTGTCGTTTTTAAGGTAGTATTTTTAGGCGCATTTTTGCTTTGGTTGGCGGTTACGAACGTGATCGGCACAATGGTAGATATAATCAGTCACGGCTGAAAAGGAGATGAAAGATGAAGAAAGAAGATACGCCCTCGCGGATTATACAGAGAAGATATGAAGCTACGCGTAAAGAGTGGCGAAAAGAAACAACAGCACAGTTTAATACTCGTTTGCCGCGAAAAGAGTTTGAGGAAATTGAAACCTTTTTGAAGGAACGTCATTTGCGTAAACTTGATTTGATTTACGAAGGTTATTTTTCCTACTTAAAAAAATTTGGATTATTGCCGGAAGACGAAACGGAAGATACAAAAGAATAAGTCAAATCTTTCTGTCGCTGATAGAGAGATAACATACAACTACATAATATCGTGATGCTAAAAGGCATAGTCACGAAATATCAACCATCGAAGATGGAGCGTATTTAAGGCTATGCCGTAACGCTCCATCTCCGCATAAGGAGTTTATTACGAATAACGTAAAGGAGCGATTAAAACATATAAAAAAATTTGATTTAACGAAAATGGAAACGGCGTTACCAAACGATACGATATTGGGCAATCTTGATACGGAAGAATTAAGATTGTCGAAAATCCATTATGACGAAAAATTGGTCACAGAGTTGGCGAAAGCCCTTGCAAGATATTTTAAGGAACATTTCGATAAGATTGGAGAAGAATAATGTCAAAAACAGCGGTAATCTATGCACGTTATAGTTGTGAAAAACAGACGGAACAGAGTATAGAGGGACAGCTTCGCGTATGCAATGAATTTGCGGAAAGAAACGGTTACAGGGTTATTCATAATTATATCGACCGTGCGGTATCGGGTAAGACCGATAAACGAGAACAGTTTCAGCAAATGCTAAAAGATAGTACGAATAAATTCTTTGAATACGTGATAGTTTATAAGTTAGACAGATTTGCACGAAACAGATATGATAGTGCAATAAATAAAGCATTGTTGAAAAAGAACGGAATAAAAGTTCTGTCTGCATGTGAACAGATAACGGACAGTCCGGAGGGAATCATACTTGAGGCTATGATCGAAGGCTATGCAGAGTACTACTCTGCCGAGCTTTCACAAAAGGTTAAGCGCGGAATGCGTGAAAGTTGTCTGAAAGGAAACGCGGCGGGGGTAAAGCCGATTTTCGGATATTGTATAGTGGACAAAAAATATAAAATTGTAGAAAGTGAAGCCGCGATTGTGCGCAAGTTGTTTTCCGACTATGTAAGCGGGACAACGATCAAAGAATTGGTAGAGTGGTTGAAGTTAAGCGGTATTCGTTCGCACAGAGGCAACGTCTTTTCTTTCGGGCGCGTGTCGGAAATGTTACATAACCCGAAGTATATCGGCAAGTATAAATACGGCGAGGAAGTCTATGAAAATATCATAGAGCCGATAATAGACGAGCAGACGTTTTACAGGGCGCAAGAGAAGCTCAGCGAAAACGTGCATAAAGCAGCGCGGTCAAAAGCCGCGGAAAAATTTATTTTAAGCGGCAAACTTATTTGTGCGGAATGCGGAGAACTTATGGTCGGAGAAAGCGGAACAAGTAAGACGGGCGAAATTTATACCTATTACAAATGCGCCGCAAAGAAAAAGAGCGCGCAAAACTGCGCGTCTAAAGCCGTTAGAAAAGAAGTAATTGAAAAAGCGGTATATAACGCTATTATACGGGCACTGCAAGACGATAACTTTATTCGGGAAGTGGCGCGAAAAGCGGTGGAAATTCACAATGCCGATATAGAGGAATCGAAAGAACTCAAAATACTCAATCGTCAAAAAGCCGATATAGACAAACAACTTGCAAATATTACAAATGCGATTTGCCAAGGGATATTCAATGAGTTCACGCAAGCAAAAATGATTGAATTGAGCAATACGCAAAAGTCTTTGGAAACGCAAATAGCGAACGAGCAAACCAAAACCGTACTCCCGTTAAAAGAAGCGCGTGTCGTAGCCTTTTTGAAAAATTACACTGAGATTGTGAAATGCGCAGACAAAACGGATAGTCTTGAAAATATGAAACGGTTGTTCGATGTGTTTATCCATGAAGTAATTTTCGACGGCGAACGTTTTTTGATCGTCATGAAAACAACAGACGAGCCGCTTGATCCCGAAGAAAGGCAAAAAGAAAAAGCAACCCGAAAAAAGTTCGAATTGCTTCGGTTTGGTGACCTTATCGGGACTCGAACCCGAGTTTACGCCGTGAGAGGGCGTCGTCTTAACCGCTTGACCATAAGGCCGTTGTTCAATTGCTTATGTAGTATAGCATATTTTTCCTTTGAGAGCAACTGTTTTTGACTGGTGAAAATAAAATTTTTTTACTTTTTATGAAAAAATAAAAATCCGCCTGTGCCGCATTTCGGATAAAAGCTAACCCGCTTTCAGCAGGTGGGTGCGGCATCTTGACGCATCGGACTTTCCGTATAAATACAGACCTTGCCTATCGCCACGAATACTCGCTCCCTATTTAATAATGTGGATTACGATTAATCCGAACTCCGTACACCGCAGATTACTCTATATTATAGCGAAAAAAGGCTCTCTTGTCAACCAAATCGAAGAAATTTTTATTTCCTAATCTTTCCGTTTAATTTTTCGAGGAAAGGAAAAATTTCCGCTTCAAATTCCAACCCGTAACGTCTGTCACCGTTTGCCGCGGCTGTGCGGAAAATAGAAGAAGTGGTAAAATCGGCGGACAGACAAATCGCTTCGTCGAGCGTTTTCCCTCTGGCAAGGCACCCTGTAAACGCCGCCGCAAATACGTCTCCGGCTCCGTGAAAGAATCCCGCGGCATTTTTTTCTGCGTGACGCAGTACCCGATTTTCTTTTGTGTAATATACGGCGTTTTCTTCTCCTTCTTCTACTCCCGTGACAATGGGACAGGTATGAAGAGAAGAAAGTTTCTGTACGATTTTTTCGGCGGGAAGAGCCTCGCCGTTCTGCGGGTAATTTTCGCCTGCGAGAAGGCATGCTTCCGTAACATTGGGAAGAATGAAGTCCGCTTCACTGCATAAAGCACGCATTTTTTCCACAAAATGGAAATTGAAGTGCGCATATAATTTCCCTCCGTCACCCATGACGGGATCTACTACGAATTTTCCGTGCGGGGCGAGAAAATTTTTTTTGACGGAAAGGACGGTATCTATCTGAGAAATATTTCCGAGATAACCGCTGTATATAAAATCAAAGGAAAGTCCCAGTTTTTTCCAATGCGCGAGTATAGAAGGAATATCTTCCGAAAGGTCGCGGAAAGTATACCCTTCAAAGCCGCCCGTATGCGTGGAGAGGAGGGCAGTGGGTAAAACGTCGCATGTGATTCCGCATGCGGAGATTATGGGGAGCGCTACCGTGAGGGAGCATTTTCCTACACAAGAGATGTCGTTAATGGCGAGAATGCGCATAAAAAGTGGACTTCCTTAAAAAAGTTATATGAAACTATTATAAATTTCTTGCTTTTTTTTGTCAAACGGATTAAAATAGAAAAGTAAAAATTTCCGTGCGGAAACTTCCCTCGGAGTAAAGAGGTTTTCATGACTATGACTATTACAGGCGAACCGAAGACAAACACCGTTCCGTATTCGGATTTCGCAAAATTCGAAAATCAAGAAATTACGATAACCGGCACCGTGCATAACATCCGCATGATGTCGGATTTTGCTTTCGTCATTCTCCGCACCGCGAGAGAGACGATTCAATGCGTCTATGCGGAATCTTTTTCCGATTACAGAATGCCCCCCGAACTCAAAGAAGAGTGTGCGGTAAAACTGACCGGAAAGGTAGTTGCGGGGGAAACGAAGGACGGCGGAAAACGCTACGAAATTCAGATCCACAGCATCGATATTTTATCTCACCCCGCGGAAATTCCGCCCGTGGTCATCACGAAAAAACAAGTGCAGTGCGATTTGAACACCGATTTGGACTATCGGCCCGTCACGTTGAGAAATCCTAAGGAAAGGGCGGTCTTTAAGTTCCAAGAGGGAATACAGCGCGGTTTCCGTGAATATCTCATGTCCCAAGGATTTACTGAAATTCATACTCCGAAAATCAATTTTGCGGGCGCGGAAGGCGGTGCAAATCTTTTCGGACTCGACTATTTCGGGAAAAAGGTGTATCTCGCGCAGTCTCCCCAGCTTTATAAACAGGCTTTGGTCGCCGTATATGAGCGCGTATTTGAAATTGCGCCCGTATTCCGCGCGGAGCATCACGATACCAGCCGCCACCTCAACGAATATATTTCCATGGATTTTGAAATGGGCTTTATCGATGGTTTCGAGGATATCATGAACATGGAGACTGGCCTTCTCAAATATATCATGAATCTTCTGAAAACGGAATATAAAAACGAAGTGGAACTTCTCCGTGCAGATATTCCCGAAATTACGGAGATTCCCGTCATCAAGTTCATGGAAGCGAAAGAAATCCTCATGAAGAAATTCAAGTATAAGCCTTCGGATATGAAGGATTTCGACCCCGAAGAGGAACAGCTCCTTGGAAAATATGCGAAGAAACAGTTCAATTCCGATTTTATTTTCGTCACGCATTACCCTTCCAGAAAACGTCCCTTCTATACGATGGACGATCCCGACGATCCCGAATATACGCTGTCTTTCGATTTGCTTTTCCGCGGCATGGAAATTACCTCGGGCGGTCAGCGCGTACACGATTATTTTGCTCAGGTAGAAAAAATGAAGCGTTTGGGCATGAATCCCGACGAGTTCGATACCTATCTCATGCTCCATAAATACGGAGCGCCTCCGCACGGCGGATTGGGCTTGGGGCTGGAACGGCTCACGATGCATCTCCTCGGTTTCAAGAACGTACGAGAAGCGGCGATGTTCCCGAGAGACATCAACAGGGTGACGCCATGAAAAAAGTGATCAGTGTGGGTGACCTTTGCTGCGAACGCTGTGCGAATCGGCTTGCCTGTAAGCTGGAATTGTGCGAGGGAGTCGTAAAAGCCAAGGCAAACTATAAAAAGAACACCATTTACGTGGAAGTTCTGAGCACGACTCCCGACAGCGAATTGAAAGAAGCGGTGCAGTCCGCGGGCTTTGAAGTTCTTTCGATAGAGCAGAGAAAGGGACTTTTTGCGTAATTTTATCCGATATAGGGAAAAATCTGTCTGTTTTGCTTTACAAATCCTTAAAAAAGGGATATAATTAAAAAAATTCATAATTTATAAAAGCGTTTTAAGAGGGACAACGCTTCCGAGGTGCCGCCGCACAGAGAAATTCCGTTTTGCTGAGAGGAAAAAGGCGGTTTCGGGAGTTATCACCCTTTGAGCTTGCCCGACCAACTTTTTCCGAGCTTTGGAAGAAAAAGTTCCTTTTTGGAAAGGAAAAAAAATTCCCTAAGAAAGATAAAAGCTGCTTTTTCGGAAAAAAAGTAATCGTGCACGGTCTCGCCCGCCGTTATCCGGGGCGGCAAATGTCAGTTTGTTTTGGTGGGGTCGTGTTTTGTCCAAAACGCGGCCTTTCTTTTTTGAGAAAATTACGATAAACATGAAGGACGAGGAGAAAACGTTATGTCGATGTACAAGAAAGTAGATACCTCATTGAACTTTGTCGAGCGCGAAAAGCAGGTGGTGGACTACTGGAACGAAAACCATATCTTCGAAGACAGCGTGAAGATGAACGAAGGAAAAGAGGAGTTTTCCTTCTATGACGGTCCGCCCACGGCGAACGGAAAGCCGCATATCGGACACATTCTCACGCGCGTCATGAAGGACATCGTTCCCCGCTATCAGACCATGAAGGGAAAACACGTTTTAAGAAAGGCGGGCTGGGATACGCACGGGCTTCCCGTGGAATTGGAAGTGGAAAAGAAGCTCGGTTTCGATCACAAGACGGAAATCGAGGCGTACGGCATAGAACCGTTTATAAAAGAATGTAAAAAATCCGTCTGGCAATATACCAGCGAATGGAAACGGATGTCGGATCGCGTAGGATATTGGTGCGACATGGACAATCCGTACGTGACCTATCATGACGACTACATCGAATCGGAGTGGTGGGCGCTCAAAAAAATCCATGAAAAGGGGCTTCTCTATAAGGGGCATAAAATCGTTCCTTATTGCCCGCGCTGCGGAACGGCGCTTTCGTCGCACGAGGTCGCGCAAGGTTATAAAGACGTCAAACAGGTCACGGCTTTCGTCAAATTTAAGGTGAAAGGAGACGAAAACAGATATATCCTCGCATGGACGACCACGCCTTGGACGCTTCCTTCCAACGTCGCGCTCTGCATGAATCCCGACGCCGATTACGTCGAGATCGAGTGCGAGGAGTCGGGAGAGAAATATATTCTGGCGGAAGCGCTCGTCCCCGCGGTGTTCGGAGAGGAAAAATATACCGTTCTTTCCAAAAAGAAGGGGAAGGAATACGAGTATACCGAATACGAGCCGTTATATCCTTACGGAAAGGAAAAATTCGCTTTCCGCGAAAAGGCGTATTACGTCACCTGCGACGATTACGTTACGCTTTCCGACGGTACGGGCGTCGTCCACACCGCGACCGCTTTCGGCGAGGACGACTATCGCGTAGGGCGGAAGTATAATCTTCCCGTCGTACAGCTCATTGACGAGGAGGGAAAATTCCCGTCGGGCTGCGATTTTCTCACGGGAATGGCCGCGCAGGCCGCCGATCCGCTGGTCATAAAGGATCTTAAAGCTCGGGGTCTCCTTCTCAAAACGCAGGAAATCGTACACAGCTATCCCTTCTGCTGGCGCTGCGATACGCCGCTCATTTATTACGCCCGTTCCAGCTGGTTTATCAAAGTGACGGCCGTCAAGGACCGCCTGATCGCCGCAAACCGTTCCGTGAACTGGATGCCCGATACAATCAAGGAAGGCCGCATGGGCAATTTCCTCGAAAACGTCATCGATTGGGGGCTTTCCCGCGACCGCTACTGGGGAACGCCTCTGCCCGTTTGGGTGTGTCCCGATTGCGGCGAAATCGAAGTCATAGGCTCCAAGGCGGAACTGAAAGAAAGATGCGGAGTTAAAGGGGATATAGAGCTTCACCGCCCGTACCTCGATAACCTTACTTGCACTTGTAAAAAGTGCGGAGGGAAAATGTCGCGCACGCCCGAGGTAATCGACTGCTGGTTCGATTCGGGTTCCATGCCCTTCGCGCAGTATCACTATCCGTTTGAAAACAAAGATCTGTTCGACGAGACGTTCCCCGCCGATTTCATCAGCGAGGCGGTCGATCAGACGCGCGGCTGGTTCTATACGCTGCTCGTCATCTCGACCATCCTCTTCGGCAAAGCACCCTTCAAAAACTGTATCGTTTTGGGGCACGTCAACGATAAAAACGGCGTAAAAATGTCCAAACATAAGGGCAACGTCGTCGACCCGTGGAGCGTGCTCGACAAGCAGGGCGCGGACGCCGTGCGCTGGTATTTCTATACTTCCAGCGCGCCCTGGCTTCCTTCCCGCTTCTATCCCGAGGCGGTTTCCGAAGCCCAGCGCAAATATATGGGCACCCTGTGGAATACGTATGCGTTTTTCGTGCTGTATGCCGACATCGACAAATACGATCCTTCAAAATACCGTTTGTCCGACTGCAAACTCACGCTGATGGACAAATGGATCCTGTCCAAACTCAACACGCTGATCCAAAAAGTGGACCGCGGCCTTGCAAATTATGAAATCACCGACAGCGCGCGTTCCCTGCAGGAGTTTGTGGACGTGCTCTCCAACTGGTACGTGCGCCGCGGGCGCGAACGCTATTGGGGCAGCGGCATGACGGAGGACAAGGCTGCGGCGTACACCACGCTCTATACCGTTCTGGTCACGGTCGCGAAACTCACGGCGCCGTTCACCCCCTTTATCGCAGAGCAGATCTACGGGAATCTCGTTCCTGGTTTTTATGCGGATGCGCCCAAATCGGTGCACATGTGTTCTTTCCCCGTAGCCGATCTTTCGGCAATCGATCCCGATCTTGAAAAGGGGATGGATTCCGTGCTCGACGTCGTCGTTCTCGGCAGGGCGGCGCGCAGTGCGGGCAACGTAAAAAACCGTCAGCCTCTTTCGGAAATGGTCGTCGTGTCCGACCGCGATCTCGATCTGAACGAGGAACTCAAGGGGATCATACTCGACGAACTCAACATCAAGCAGTACCGCGAGGCGAAAGATGTCGCGGCGTTCGTTTCCTATAAGATCAAGCCGCAGTTGAAGACGCTCGGTCCCAAATACGGCAAACTGCTCGGGGCAATCCGTTCTTTCCTGGATACCTGCAACGGCGCGGAGGTCGTAAACGCGGTCAAAGACGGCGGCGTATATAAAACCGTGCTCGCGGGAGAAGAGGTCGCGTTTGCGGAAGAAGACCTGCTCATCTCCACCGAGAGCGCGCAGGGCTTCGTCTCCGCAAGCGATAAAGGGATCACGGTCGCGCTGAACACGGCGCTTACCCCCGAACTGATCGACGAGGGGATCGAGCGCGAGATCGTATCCAGATTGCAGACGATGCGCAAAGAGGCGGGCTTTGAAGTGACGGACCGCATCCGCGTCTGTTACTCAGCCGGCGAACAGATCTCGCGCGTTCTGAAAGAGCGCGCGGCATCCGTTTCGAAGATCGTCCTTGCCGACGAACTTTCGTGCGGAAGCGCGGACGGATATACGAAAGAATGGGAACTTGCGGGCGAAAAGGTCACGCTCACCGTCAAAAAAGTCTGATCAGGGCAAAAAGGAGGCTCTATGCACACAGCCGCCGATTGGCAGGACTATAAGATCATCGCCACGGGCGACGGTTACAAATTGGAAAAATGGAAGGACGTCGTGCTCCTCCGCCCCGATCCGCAGGTCGTCTGGCAGGCGCAGAGGGATCTGTTTTCCTACCCCGGCATCAACGCCGTTTACCGGCGCAGCGAACGGGGCGGCGGCGCGTGGGAATATCTTCGCCCCATGCCCGACGAGTGGACGGTCTCTTATCGCGACCTTCGTTTTAAGGTCAAGCCGATGGGCTTCAAGCATACGGGGCTCTTCCCCGAACAGGCGGTCAACTGGAACAGGATGCGCGGGCTGATCGAAGGCGCGCACCGCAAGATCAAAGTGCTCAACCTCTTTGCCTATACGGGCGGGGCGAGCGTCGCCTGCGCAAAATCGGGCGCGGAAGTCACGCATGTAGACGCGGCCAAGGGCATGGTGGAGCGTGCAGGGGAAAACGCGCGGCTTTCCGGCATTGCAAGCGGCATCCGCTACATCGTGGACGACTGTAAAAAATTTGTGCAGCGCGAGATCCGCCGCGGCAACAAATACGACGCGGTCATCATGGATCCGCCCTCCTACGGCAGGGGACCGGGCGGAGAATTGTGGAAGATCGAAGAAAATTTATATCCCTTCGTGCAACTCTGCACAGAGGTGCTCTCCGACGACCCTCTCTTTTTTCTCATCAACAGTTATACCACGGGGCTGCAGCCCGGCGTTTTGCATAATATTCTCAAACTGTGCATGAAGGGGCGGAAAGGGGAGATCGACGCCTACGAAGTCGGAATCGCCACCGAGGAGGGGTTTCCTCTTCCTTGCGGCGCGGGAGGTATTTATATTTATGGATGAACTCACCGTTTTATACGAGGACAATCATATCATCGTCGTGATGAAACCGCAGGGGATCCCCTCTTGCGGAGACGAGAGCGGAGACGACAATCTGCTCGAACGGGTGCGGCGCTACATCAAAGAAAAGTACAAAAAACCTGGCAACGTCTTTGTAGGGCTCGTGCACCGTCTCGACCGTCCGACGGGCGGTGTGATGGTGTTTGCCAAGACGAGCAAGGCGGCGGGCAGGCTCTCCGAGCAGATGAAGAGCGGAGACTTTGAAAAAAAATATCTCGCCGTGCTTGTGGGCACTCCCGAACCGCCGCAGGCGAAACTGGTCAATTATCTCAAAAAAAATCCCGTAAACAATATGGTTTATCTCTGCCCGCCGACTACCGACGGGGCGAAACTGGCTTCCCTCGAATACAGGGTCCTGCAGGAAAAGGGCGGGCTTTGCCTTGCGGACATCAAACTGCATACGGGCAGGTCGCATCAGATCCGCGTACAGATGGCGGGCATCTCTCACCCTGTGTACGGAGACATGCGTTACGGCGGCGCGAACGCGAAAAAGGGCAATCTCGCGCTTTGGGCGTATTCGCTCACGTTTACCCATCCCGTCACGAAAGAACGGATGAAATTCATGCTCGAACCGCCCGCAGACGGGATCCCGTGGAAAGCATTCGATCTTTCGCCCGCGCTCGAATTGTGATTGTATTGTAAAAACGAGTAAAAAGGGCGGCGAATTGTCAAAAATTTGCGCGAAAGCGAAAAAATGCGATTGACAAATAGTACGCCAAAGTGTAAAATAGAAAAGTACAGGCATAAAAGCGCCCCTCTGCGCACGCGGAGGGCGTTGCGATTAAAATCGTGGAGCGGTTTTCAACGATGGGAATCAAGAAATTCAAAATTCAATTACTCAGTTTATTCGCGGTATTCGTGCTGGCCGTGGCGGCGCTGTGTTTTACGCTGGCGTATTCGGCCCCGATCGGCGCAGACGCTGCAACATATACGCCGAGCAATATTTTCGGCACCACTGCGGCAACTTCCGTGACGGACCAGGGGTATGTCGCCTATAATTTGTACGAGGGCAGCAGTATTTACTACAGAAAGAACCTCGCGCTGAAATGGTACCAGGCGGAACAGCCGGAAGGGGATGCCGCGGCGGACCTTTTCAAGGGAACGGAAAAATATTTCGAATTAGAGTTTTCCCTCGGCGCGGAATATCATTTCAATTCCTTTTCCGTCACGATGGAAGCGGGGCAGTTCGTTTCCAGCAAAGAGGGCAAAAGTTCCAACAAGATCACCTTTACCGTCGATAACGGCGCGCTGAAGGCTTCCGTCAACGACGGAACATCCCACGAATTTTCTGAAAACACGGTCACGGAAGGCGAGTCTCAGGTCAGCGTTATCAAAGTCGCTTTCACGGGCGAGTCGAACGGCGAATATACCGTCACGGTAAACGGCACGAACGTCGGCGTGTTTGAAAATATCGGTAAGTTTTATGCACAGTATGCGGCTTCCACGGCTGATACGCCCATTACGCCGCTCACCTTCAAAGTAGACGAATTCTCGCAAGGGCAGACGGAGCAGTTGCTCGTCATCCGTTCGCTGAACGGGCAGAGCCTCGCGCTCAACGACAGCGGCAGCGTAGAGGATACCGAAGCGCCCGTTCTCGTCGTCAACAGCGACGTCAGGCAGTTCATGCTCGGCGCGGAACTGGATTTCGATTACGTCGTGATCGACGTGCTCGACAGTTCCGTCACCACGACGAGATATTATTACGGTTACGATGCAGAAAATCCCCGCGTTGCGATCGACAGCGAAGATACCAACTACGAGAGGATGGATTCGAACGCTGTTTTCTTTGAAAAGGATCTCCCTTCCATCGATTCGGACGGGACGGGGTATCTGAGCGTCGCCTTCAATCTTGACGACGGCGACAACGACGCTTATTACTTTATCGAATGGTATGCCGCGGCGTCCGATTCTGGCAATACTTCCGGATTTATCGAAGACGATTACGGCTATATCAAAGTGGTCAAGCCCGATTCGGATGCGGCGCCTTCCTATACGTTTAACGATACGACCGCCGAGAATGATGCGGAAGGCAATCCTTCTACTGTAGGTGCGAACGATATCGCCGATTATCAGAAATTGGTAAACCAGGCCGCCGTGCAGGATGACGGAACGACGAGCATTCAGGTAGGTTCGGGCGCGTACTTCTATCTCCCTTCTCTTAAAGCGTATATTACAGACGCTACCTGCGGGTACACGGATATGCAGTTCGATATCTACTACCGCACGCCGAAGTCGGATACGCAGAGCCTTACGGGACTCGCTTATGACGAACTCGAGATCGAACTGACCGCAGAAGGCAAATACGAATTCCGTATCGTGCCTACAAACACGTTCGGAAATGCGATTATCGCGCACGAATTGAAAGACGGCGTACCGCAGACGATCCCCGTGACCGAGATCACCTCTTCCAATGTTTGGGATCTGGCGGAGATCCCCACCTTTACCTTTACCGTGAAGTACAACGGCGTGGCGATCGAAGAACCGGAAGAAGCGGATGACGGCTATATCGACGTGACGTATACGTCGGACGGTTTCGAGATCATCTCCCTTGAAGACGATTACAACAAGATCAAAACGGAATATAAACTGTATTATCTGGAAGTAAACGCATCGTATGCCGGCAGGACGATTTCCAAAGAGGATCTGAAAAATTCTCTCATGAACATGTCCGAAACGGGCGAGTGCGAATACGGCACCTGGCGCATGATCGAAGAGGAGAATGCGGACGAGGATGAGGATTACGGCGATAATGTATATGCATGGAATCCTTCTTCCGCTCTGTCTTTCATTCCTCAGGAAACGGGTTATTACGGCATCACCGTAAGCGCGAAAGACCAGGGTATGACGACAGCCGCGGCAAACGAAGCGGTCGTGATCAGCGTAAGTTCGGAAGCGGACGTTCTCCCCGGAGAAACGTACTGGCTGCAGAACAATATCCTGTCCGTCGTGTTTATGTGCATCGGCGGCGTGTGCCTGATCGGCATCGTGGTACTGCTTCTTATCAAGCCGAAAGATAAAAAAGTCGTATCCGTCAAGAACGGGGGCGAGGCCGAACAGAAACAGAGCCTGAAAGAAAAGCGCAAAAAGAGAAAATAATCAGACAGTAAAAAAGGAGCCGCGACCGGCTCCTTTTTTATGTGTTGCAAAACGGGTATTGCTCGGGCAAGAGGAAAAAATAAAAGGACCTGCCGTTTCCAAGGCAGGTCCTTTGACAAACCCGTTATATCACGTTTCCGAATATGCCGAGCGCAACGCCGCAGAAGATGAGCAGGGAAACGACGTCTGTGATGGTCGTAATAAAGGGGTTCGCGAATACCGCGGGGTCGACGTGGATGGTCTTTGCAAAGATCGGGATGCAGCATCCCACGATTTTTGCCATGATCACCGCAATGGCGATCGCAACGGAAACGGCCAGTGCGTCAAAGAAGGGATATTTGTCGCCGAAGATCAAACCGTCGATCAGTTGCAGTTTCGCAAAGCATACGATGCCGACGGAGATCGCCACGAGCACCGCGACGCGCAGTTCCTTCCAGATGACTTTCAGGATGTCTCTCGGCCGTATTTCGTCGAGCGCCATGCCTCGGATCACGGTAACGGATGCCTGGCTGCCCGCATTGCCGCCCGTACCCATGATCATGGGCACGCACGCCACAAGCAGGGGCCCTAGGCCCGCCTGCCAGGTGTTTAAGATGAAACCGGTAAACGTGGCGCTGATCATCAGGATCAGCAGCCAGGGGATGCGGTGGATGTAGATCTTGGCGACGCTCGTTTCCAGATACGGCTTGTCGGAAGGGGTAACGGAATTGATAAAGGAAATATCCTCCGTTGCCTCCTCGGTGATGACGTCGAGCGCGTCGTCGACGGTCACGATGCCGACGAGCAGGTTTTCCTGATCCACTACGGGGATGGAGAGAAGGTCGTATTTTGAAAGATAGTTCGCCGCCTCTTCCTTGTCGGTCAGCGTATCGACGTAGATAAAGTTGGTCTCCATAAAAGATTCCACTTTTTCCGAGTAATCGTGCAAAAGCAGATCTTTCACCGTAACGATGCCGAGCAGTTTTTTCATGTCGTCGGTCACGTAGCAGGTGTAAATGGTCTCTTTGTCGATCGCCTGTTCCCGTATCTTTTTGAAGCATTGCTCTACGGTCATGTGCATCCGCAGGGATATGCATTCCGTCGTCATGATGCTGCCGACGCTGTCTTTCGGATATTTTAAGATCTCGTTGATCTCTTTGCGCGTCTCGCTGTCCGCCTGCAGGAGTATGCGCTTTACGACGTTTGCAGGCATTTCCTCGATCAGGTCGACCGTGTCGTCCACGAACAGTTCGTCGAGGATCAGTTTGAGTTCCTTATCCGAAAAGGAACGGATGAGCAATTCCTGCTGAGAACTGTTCATCTCCACGAAGGTGTCCGCCGCCAGTTCTTTCGGCAGAAGCCGGAACACGATGGGGAGATCTTCCTCGTTCAGTTCCGCAAAAATTTCTGCAAGGTCCGCAGGTTCCAGTTCGGCAAGAAGGGGCTTCAACTGCGCGAATTTTTTTTCTTCCAGAAAGTTTACGATCTCGACGATCTTGTCGTTACGCGTTTCGGGCGGTGCTTTCAGCAGGACCTGATGCACGACCTCCGTGGGCATGCTTTCGAGAATGTCCTTGACGTCGTCGTCGAGGATTTCGTCGGATACTTCCTGCAGTTTTACGTCCGAAAAGTCTTTCAGCAGTTGCTGCTGGGTATCTTTGTCGAGCAGGACGAATACGTCCGCGGCCTCTTCCTTGTCCAGGCAGTCGAAAAATTTTGTCAGGCGTTCTCCCTCGAGTTTTTCGAGGATTTCGGCAAGTTCTTCCGGCTTTAAGCCTTCGATCGCCGCAAGCAGGTCGTCTGTCCTGTTTTCGTCCAGCAGTTGGACGATTTTTTCGATCATCGCGCCATCCTCCCTGAAAAATTTCTCTGCATGAGTATAAATTTTTTTGCGGTTTTTGTCAAGCGATCGCACGTTCGGCGGCTATTTTATCCTCAAATAAACCGCCATCGGCTTGTATCTTCATAACGTTTGTGATATAATGATACGGAAAAAATAAAAGCAAAAGCCCGCACATATCCGTCGGGCAAGGAGAAATATGAACCAAAGAATGTACGCCTTGGGCAGCAAACGGTCCGTCATCCGCGAAATTTTTGAATTCGGCAAAAAGCGCGCCGCCGAAGTGGGCGCGGAAAACGTGTTCGATTTCAGTCTCGGCAATCCGAGCGTCAATCCTCCCGCGATCGTCACCGAAACGCTGGAGGATCTTCTGAAAACGAAAGATTCCGCCGCTCTGCACGGCTACACCTCCGCGCAGGGGGATTTTTCCGTGCGGAAAGCGATCGCAGACTATATCGCGGCAACGCACGGCGTAAAGACGGATCCCGATCTTATTTATATGACGTGCGGCGCGGCGGCGTCCCTTACGATCACGCTCTCTGCTATCTGCAATGCGGGAGACGAAGTGATCGCGTTTGCGCCCTTTTTTACCGAATACAGGGTATTTACGGAGACTGCCGGCGCGAAACTCGTGCCGCTCATGTCCGATCCCGATACCTTTCAGATCGATTTTGCCCTGTTGGAAAAGGCGGTCAACGAAAAGACGGCCGCAGTGCTCGTCAATTCGCCCAACAATCCGAGCGGCGTCGTATATAACGAAGATACGATCAGAAAACTTTCCGCCCTGCTCGGGGAAAAGTCCCGGCAGTACGGCAGGCCCATTTATATCGTCACGGACGAACCTTACCGCGAACTCGTTTACGGCGGCGTAAAGGTGCCGTATCTCACGAAATATTATCGGAATACCTTTGTCTGTTACTCTTATTCCAAATCTCTCTCTCTTCCGGGCGAGCGCATCGGGTATATTTTCGTCAGTCCCGAAATGGAGGACGCAAAAAAACTGTACCTCGCCGTTTGCGGCGCGGGCAGGGCGCTGGGATACGTGTGCGCGCCCGCGCTCTTTCAGAAACTGATCGCCCGCTGTCAGGGCGCCGTTTCCGACGTTTCCGTCTACGAAAAGAACAGAGACACGCTTCTTTCCGCCCTCAGAGGGTACGGGTTCACGTGCGTACAGCCGGACGGAGCGTTCTATCTGTTCGTCAAATCGCCCGAAGCGGATGCGAACGCTTTCTGTGAACGGGCAAAAAAATACGGCCTTCTGCTCGTTCCCAGCGACGATTTCGGGTGCGAAGGATACGTGCGCATCGCCTACTGCGTTTCGCCCGATATGATCGCGCGCGCTTTGCCCGCGTTCGGGCAACTCGCCGCGGAGTACAGGGGATAGAGGGAAAGGCGCATGAGACTGATTTTTATCCGCCACGGCGATCCCGATTACGCGCTCGATTCCGTCACCGAAAAGGGAGAGCGGGAAATCGCGCTTCTCGCCGAAAAACTGGCGGAAGAGCAGATCACGGATATTTATATTTCCCCGCTCGGCAGAGCGCAGAAAACCGCGCAGGCAACTTTATCCCGCATCGGCCGCACGGGCGAAACGTGCGCATGGCTGAAAGAGTTTACCGTGCCCGTTCTTATGCCGGATACGGGAAAAGAGCATCTCGTCTGGGATTTTCCGCCCCGCTTTATCGAAAAGTATCCCGCACTGTATTCTGCAAACGACTGGCTGAACCTTCCCTTTATCCGCGCAAGCCGTGTGCCCGAAGCGTATGCCGAGGCCGCGCAGGGGCTGGATCGCGTTCTTGAAGCGCACGGATACCGCCGGAAGGGGATGGTTTACGAGGTGACCGGATCCAACCGCGACACGTTGGTGTTTTTCTGCCATTTGGGCATTACGGGGATCTTGCTGTCGCACCTTTTCAACATGTCGCCCGTACCGCTCTTGCAGCATTTTTTTGCGGCGCCTTCTTCCGTCACCGTGCTGTTCAGCGAAGAGCGGGAAAAGGGGATCGCGCAGTTCCGCTGTTCCGTTTTCGGGGATACGACGCATCTGTATCTCGGCAAAGAGCCGCCCTCCGTCATGGGAAAGTTCTGCGAAATTTTCGATTCGGACGAACGCCACGAATAAATTTTTCAAAAAGCCGCCAACCGGGCGGCTTTTTTGCGTTTTTATGAAAAAATCCGTTAAAATCACTTTACTAATTTAGCGCAATAAAGTATAATGTGCGGGTAAACGATTCTGACGGCCGTTTTTTGTGCGGCTTTTGAGCAGAACAATGGCGCCGGATTTCGGCGGAAGGAGAAATGTATGAAAAAATTACTGGCACTGATGCTCACGCTGATCCTCGGCGTATGCGGGCTTTCGGTTTTCACCGCTTGCGGGAACGACGATAAAGACCTGATCGGCTTTGATATCGACCTTGCGCACGCCGTGGCTGACGAACTTGGCATCGATCTCGAATGTCGGCTCATTTCCTGGGAGGCAAAGGAAACGGAACTTTCGACCAATCTGATCGACGTGATCTGGAACGGCTTTACCTATTCGGATGACCGCGCCGAAAACCTCGACTATACGGGAAAATATATGGAAAACAAGCAGGTCGCGATCGTCCGCAAAGCGGATGCGTCCAAATATACCGATATCGAAAGTATCAAGCAAGCGGAAGTATTCACGGCGGAAGCGACTTCTGCGGGAGAAACAGTCATTAAAGAGGTGCTTCAAAAAACGAACAAAGCGGCAAGTTCTCAACTTATGGTGTTTACCGAAGTGAGCACGGGCGCGAGCGACGTGGGCGTCGTAGACAGCACGATGGCAGGATATTATATCACGTCGGCAACGGGCGGCTACCACAATTCTCTTGCGGTCGTCGATCTCGGTTCGGCGGTCGAACCCGAGTACTACGCCATCGGCTGCCGCAAAAACAGCAATTTCGACGAAGTGCTCAACCACGTGCTGGCAGGGCTCTGGAAGGACGGAACGATCGAAGAGATCGCGACGAAATACGGCTTGCAGGACGCAATTTATAACGGATTCGGCGAATACGACGAAAATTATGTCTACCCTACGGACGGGGATTATAAAAAGATCATCGATTCGGGAAAAATGATCCTCGGCTATACGGTATTTGCGCCCATGGCATACAATGAAGCATAAGCGGAGATAAAAATGTTTTTAGGTATTTTGGAACAACTGGCGGAAGGGTTTTTAATAACGCTCGAATTGTTCGGCCTTACGCTCGTGTTTTCTCTTCCGCTCGGGCTTCTGATCGCGTTTTGCACGATGTCCAAATTTTATCCGCTGAAGTTGCTGTTTCAGATCATCGTATGGGTGATCCGCGGCACGCCGCTGATGTTGCAACTGTTCATCGTCTGCTTCGGTCCGAGTCTGTTCGGCCTTACGGCGATGCGCGATTCGTTTCTGGCGGCTACGATCGCGTTCGTCATCAACTATGCCTGCTATTTTTCCGTCATATTCCGCGGCGGAATCGAAAGCATATCCAAAGGCCAGTACGAGGCGGGGCAGGTGCTCGGCATGTCGCGCGCACAGATCTTTTTCCGCGTGGTATTGTTGCAGATGGTAAAGCGCATCCTTGCGCCCATTTCTAACGAAGTCATCACCCTCGTGAAAGACACCTCTCTTGCAAACACGCTCAGCGGGATCGTGGAAATTATCGCCGCGGCGTATGTGGTTACGGGCACATATGCCGTGCCTTACATCTATCCTCTGCTCGGCGCGGGAGTATTTTTCCTGATCTTTATCGGGATCCTCACTCTCCTTTTCGGGTTTTTGGAAAAGAAACTCAACTATTTCAGGGTATAAACGATGTCCTTTCTCGAAGTAAACAATTATAAAAAGAAATTCGGCGACAACGAAGTGCTCAAAGGCATCTCTTTCACGCTCGAAAAGGGGGAAGTGCTCGCCATCATCGGCTCGTCTGGCGGGGGTAAGACGACCCTTTTAAGATGCCTGAATTTTCTTGAAATCCCCGACGAAGGCTCCCTTTCCCTGAGCGGCGAACGGCTGTTCGACGCTGCGGACAAAAAGCAGACCAAAGAACGGGAGATCCGTCAAAAACGCCTGCATTTCGGGCTGGTGTTTCAGTCTTTCAATCTGTTTCCGCAATATACCGTGTATAAAAATGTTGCGCTCGCGCAGATGCTTCTGGCAAAGCGTGAATTCCGCCGCATCAAGTCTGAATTTGCGGCGGAAGCGCGCGCTCTCCCGAAAGAAGAGCGCGCGGCAAAAAGGGCCGAACAGAAAAAAGTTTTAGCGGATATCAAAAACGGACAGAAAGCGCGCATAGCGGAAAAGACGGAATCTCTCCTCGTGCGGGTGGGGTTGTCGGAAAAGCGGAATGCGTACCCCTACGAACTTTCGGGCGGCCAGCAGCAGCGCGTCGCGATCGCCCGCGCCCTCGCGCTCAATCCCGACATCCTCTGTTTCGACGAACCGACGTCCGCGCTCGATCCGGAACTGACGGGCGAGGTGCTCAAGGTGATCAAAAGCCTGAAATCGGCGGACAGCACGATGATCGTTGTCACCCACGAGATGGAATTTGCAAGAAACGTCGCCGATCACGTTATTTTCATGGCGGACGGCGTGATCGAAGAGGAGGGCACGCCCGAAGAGGTGTTCGGCAGCCCCAAAAGCGAAAAGACGCGCGCTTTCCTTTCCAAGTCGCTGGAAGAGATCTGACGGGGGTGAGCCGATGAAAAAGGATTTTTCGCCGGTGCTGTACGGCGCTTTCCTCAACTGCAGAACGGAGGAAGACGTGCGCCTTCTTCTGGAAGATCTGTGCACCTACCAGGAATTGGAACAACTTTCTCAGCGCGCCGCGGCGGCAAAACTGCTGATCGAAGGAAAAACGTATGCGGAGATCATTTCGGAAACGGATATTTCTTCCGCGACCTTATCCCGCGTCTCGCGCGCCGTCAACCACGGCAGCGGCGGGTACAGAAAGTTTATTGCAAACGCGCTTATTCCGCAAAGAAAAGGAAACTGATCATCATTTTTGGAAAATTAAAAAATTCTTGTGCCGTAAATTGAAAATAAAAAGTGATATGCACCCCAAAAGTCTGTCCAACTTTTGGGGTGCATATTTATATCAAGCCTACCCTTTGTTTCTGTCAGGCAAACGAATTTTTGATTGCAGTATGTTGAAAGAAAAGTATTTGGGAGTTCAATCAATTTTTTCAAAATGATCCCTGCGGTAGCGCAAAGGGGATTGGGCATAATTTTTTTTGAAAAGTTTGGAAAAATAGGCACTGTCGCTAAACCCGCAGGAAAAAGCGATTTCCGTTACGGTTTTATTCGAAGTGCGGAGTTTGATTTCCGCTTGTTGCAGCCGTATTCCGTTGATATAATTTGCAGGGGAAAGCCCGAAATATTTGTGCGTATATCTGAATACTTGCGGGACAGAGCAAAAAAGATGTTTGGCAAGATCTTCGGCACGGATATCTTCCATAAAATGAGACTTTACGAAAGTTTCTATTTTCGTATGAATCGGGTGCAGACCGTTTTTTCGTTCCCTGCCTTCCGCTGCAAGGATTTCCAGAAGTCTGTATGCCGCTTGCTTTTTCTGAAAGATATTTTCTGGAGAACGGATTTTTTCGGTGAGCATAGAAATTTCTTCGTTATAAGCAGCATCGAGAATCACGGGGAATGTGAAAATTTCATCGAATCGGTATTCTCCGTTCACTATGGCGTCGATAAACACCCAATGCGCCTGCATATTGCCCTCTTTTCCGTCGTGATGGGTGATCTCCTGCAAGGCGTTTGCAGGGGCAATAAAAATGCCGTTTTCCCCTGTTGAAAAAGTGGGTGAGTTACCGATCCGGATGTCATAACTTCCTTCCGTTGCCTGTACAACGGAAAGAAAAGGCAAAAATTTTATTTGGTGTATTCCTTCCGCGCTGTGTGAAAACCCGTTTGCCGAAAGACTTTCGATTTTTATATCCGAAATGATCATGCGGTTATCCCCCTATATGATAATATAATACAAAAAAATGAGGATTTAGTCAATGCAAATTGATGATATGATCAATAAAATAGTATTAGAAAATAAAAATTCGTGATTTTAAAGGAGCAATATGGAGTTTTTTACGTCATCGGACAGTAAACGGCCTGTCCGTCTTCCGGCAAAAATTCGCAGGTGGGCAGATGAATCCATGCGCGGAAAATACGGAGAAGAGGCGATGAAAACGCCTTATATCGAAATCGAGAATGAACATTTCAACGAGTACGACGATTTAGACAAGTACGATTTCATGATTACAGAGATTGCAAAAAAGGCGCCTCTTCGCGTGTGCGAAGAAGAATTGATTTCCGGTTCGGCGACGCTGGGGGCGGCAATCGGCCACGTTATCCCCGCTTATTTTAAAGGGGAGAAAATATTTTCGAGCGTGAGTCACCTTACCATCGATTATGAAACTGCACTTCGGTTCGGGATAGACAGTTACGAACAACAAATTGCCGAGCGGCTTGAAGATAAAACACTTTCAAATCGGCAGACCCGTTTTTTGAAAAGTCTTTTGGACGTGATTTCGGCAATGCGAATTTATCATCGGCGCTATCTTGAAAAGGTTGAGAAAGAAAAGCCTGAAATTTACCGCAATCTGCAACAAGTCCCTTTTCATCCTGCGCGAAATTTTCATGAAGCGGTACAATCTGTGTGGTTTGTATTTTCTTTTGTCCGTCTTTGCGGAAACTGGCCGGGAATCGGAAGACTGGATGTGCTTTTAGGCGATTATTTGAAAAGGGATCTGGAAAGCGGAATTTTGACCCGTAACCGTGCAAGGGAGATTCTCGCCTCATTTTTTATCAAGGGGACGGAATGGATTCTCAAAGATACGCCTCCTTCAAACGGTGATGCACAGCATTATCAGAATATTATTCTCGCCGGAACTGATATGCAGGGCAGGGAGGTCGCAAACGAAGTTACCTATCTTGTATTGGATATTGTGGAGGAACTGGGGATTTCTGATTTTCCGATCACGGTTCGCCTGCATGAAAATACTCCGGAAAGGCTGCTGCGTAAAGTTTCCAAAGTGATGCGGCATGGCGGCGGGGTCGTGGCGGTTTACAACGAGACATTGATTTTGAAGTCCCTTACGGCATACGGATACCCGTCAGAAGATGCGCAAAATTTTGCAAACGACGGGTGTTGGGAAGTGCAAATCCCGGGAAAATCGTTCTTTATTTACATTCCTTTCGATTCGCTCGCTTTGTTACAGAAAAAAACGCTGAACGGTTACCGCAACAGGGAATTTTCTTCATTTGAAAGCCTGTATGAAGCATACGTCTCCGATCTGAACGATCAGGTGAAACAGATTTACGAGTCTGTTTCGCAGGCATTCGGCGGGCCGGAAATCAATGCGCCTTGCGGCGAATGGAAAACGGCTGCGCCCTGTTCCGTCGTGTCACTGTTTGAACGGGGGTGTATCGAAAAGGCGCGTTCTTATTATGAAGGCGGACCCGAATACAATGTATTTTCCCCGCACATCGGCGGTGTGGCCGATACGGTCAACAGCCTGTATGCGATCAAAAAATTGGTATTCGACGAAAAGAAAATCTCATTTGCGGAATTTATGGACGTTTTGCGCGAGAATTGGCGCGGAAACGACCTTTTGCGCGGTTATGCGGCTTCACTTCACTACTACGGTACGGATAATGAAGAGGTCGACAGGATTTATGCCTCCCTGTTGCATGATTTTGCTCTTGCGTGCAGGAGATGGGATAAGAGGGGGAACTGTTTTTTTCCTGCAGGCGTATCTACATTCGGCAGGGAGATCGGATGGGCGCAGAACCGCCTTGCGGCGGCGGAGGGCACCCGGGCGGGTGCAGTGCTCGCGGGCAATGCGTCACCTTCGCCGGGTACGGATACGGAGGGCGTTACAGCGGTGATCCGATCTTACTGCAGGGCAGATCTTTCCGAAATGGTTACGGGTGCCGCTCTTGATCTCAAAATTTCTCCGCAGGCATTGAGCGGAGAAGGGGGGATTTCGTCTTTGAAGTCTCTGCTCCGCGGCTTTGTGAGACTGGGCGGATATTTTTTACAGATCGATGCCGTGAGCGCACAGACATTGCGCAATGCGCAGCAAAATCCTAAAGAATATAAAACGCTTTCCGTGCGCGTTTCCGGTTGGAATGCGAGGTTTATCACGCTCACTCGGGAGTGGCAGGATATGATTATCGGGAGAACGGAGCAGAATGTCTGAACAGAGGGACGAGATTCCCGTACTCAAAATACAGAGGTTTTGTTCGCATGACGGGCCGGGGCTGCGAACCGTCATTTTTCTCAAAGGCTGTCCGCTTCGGTGCAGATGGTGCCATAATCCCGAATCGCAAAGTTCCGGAGCGGAATTTTTCTATACGCCGTCTCTGTGCATTGGTTGCAGAATCTGTGAACAAGTATGCCCGGATAAGGTACATGTATTTCAACCAAAGCATATTTTGAAAAGAGAGTTATGCTCGGAATGTATGCGTTGCGCGGAAAGTTGCCCTACGGGCGCACTGGAAATACAGGGTATCCGCATGCGTATCCAAAATATTTTGGAAGAGGCGGAAAAGGACAGGGCGTTTTATGGAAAGACAGGCGGTATTACGCTTTCCGGCGGGGAACCGATGTTTCATGGCGAAAAGACGATCGAACTGCTGAAATCCGCAAAGTCGCGCGGGTTGCATACCGCAATGGAAACGTGCGGGTATTTTGACGAAAAGTTTATATTGCCCCTTGTCGGGAACACTGATCTTTTTTTATGGGATATCAAAGATACGGATGAGCAAAGGCACAGAAAATATACCGGCGTATCCAATCGCAAAATAATTGATAACCTGTTCGCAGCGGACAGGCTCGGGGGAAAAACGCTGATTCGCTGTATTTTACTCAACGGATTGAATACCGACGGAAAACATATCGAAAAGATTGCGGAAATTTATCATGCGCTGAAAAACTGCCGTGGTGTAGAAATTTTTTCTTACAGACAATACGGAGAATCAAAGTATAGCGCACTCGGCATTCCTTACGGCGGAAATAAAAATTGGTCGGTAACTTCCGATCATCTGAAAGAGATCCGAAAACGACTTCTTGCTTTGGGTGTCCGATGCAGCATCAATCGGTAAAAATGCTTTGTGCGAATATGCCATTCACAATTTTTTTCGCAGAATTTTTTGTTTCGGGCTGAACGTGTCTTTTGGTTTCAGCTGAAACTTTAAGCGCGGATTTACGTATGTTGCCGATTTTCGGCATAGAAAACGTAAATCCGCATTTTCTTTTTTCATCGGGCGGATTTGTTGACAATCTCTTTTTGCAGCGGTAAAATAATGTCAATAATGAAAGGAAGTATAAGATCATGAAAATTGCAGTACCCTACGAAGAGGGCAAAGTTTTTCAGCATTTCGGCCGCTGTGAACAGTTCAGGATATACGATGCGGAGAGCGGTAAAATCGTAAAGGCGGAGACCTGCCCGACGAACGGCGCGGGGCACGGCGCCCTGGCGGCTTTTTTGCAGGCGCGGGGCGTGGAGGCGCTCCTGTGCGGCGGTATCGGCGGCGGCGCGATCGCTGCGCTCAAAGAGGCGGGCATCGCCGTTTATCCGGGCGTTTCGGGCGATGCGGATGCGCGCACCGAAGAATTTCTGGCAGGCGCCCTTGCCTACGATCCGGATGCAAAATGCTCGCATCATGAAGAGAAAGGGCACGACTGCGGGTCGCATGAACATCATTGCGGCTCTTCCGTGCAGGGCGGTTGCGGCTCTCACGGCTGCGGACGATGAGCGTTTCATAAAAGGAAAATAAATGTTAGGACGAGAATTGCTGTTCGCCCTGATCGGTACGGGCGCGACCTGCCTTGCAACCGTTCTGGGCGCGGCGATGGTGTTCTTTTTCAAAAAGGACATGTCGCCCAAAATGCAGAAAATATTTTTAGGCTTTGCGGCGGGCGTAATGATCGCGGCCTCTGTATGGTCTCTTCTGATCCCCGCGATGGAGGCAGCAAGGGAACAGGGGCATAACGAACTGCTTCCTGTGGGGATCGGCTTTGCGTCGGGCGCCCTGTTTCTGCTGTTGCTCGACAGGCTTCTGCCGCATCAGCATATCGGCAGCGACGAACCGGAAGGGTTGCCTTCTCATCTGAAAAAGCCGACCATGCTCGTACTTGCGGTCACTTTGCATAACATTCCCGAAGGCATGGCGGTCGGGCTTGCCTTTGCCGCCGCGGCGATGAACGAAACGGCCGCGCTTGCGGGCGCGGTTGCACTTGCCATCGGCATGGCGCTGCAAAACTTTCCGGAAGGCGCGGCGGTGTCCCTTCCTTTGCGCTCGTCGGGCGCGGGCAAGCGGCGCGCGTTTTTGTGCGGCGCGCTTTCCGGCGTCGTAGAGCCGGTTTTCGGGATCCTTGCCGTACTCGTGGCGGGTACGGTGCAGGGGATCATGCCGTGGGTCCTCTCTTTTGCGGCCGGCGCCATGATCTACGTCGTCGTCGAAGAACTGATACCGGAGGCGCACTTGGGCGAACATTCGCACGCGGGCACGGCGAGCGTGATCGTCGGGTTTCTCGTGATGATGCTACTCGACGTCGCGCTGGGATGATCGAATCAGAACAGGGAGGAGTTTTTAGTATGAAAGTGGTTATTATCGGCGGCGTCGCGGGCGGCGCCACGGCGGCGGCAAGGCTCCGCCGGCTGGACGAATCCGCAGAGATCGTCGTTCTGGAGCGGAGCGGCTATGTTTCGTATGCAAACTGCGGACTGCCTTACTACGTCGGCGGCGTCATTACGCGCCGCGGCGCACTCACGCTGCAGACGCCCGAAAGTTTCAGATCCCGTTTCAACGTGGACGTGCGCGTGAAAAACGAGGCGGTCGAGATCCTGCGCGGCGAAAAGTGCGTCCGCGTAAAAAGGCTTGCAGACGGCTCTGAATATCTCGAACCGTACGACAAACTGATCCTTTCTCCCGGCGCGAAAGCGCTCGTACCCGACGTTTCGGGCGCGGATTCGGGAAAGGTCTTTACGCTCCGCACCGTAGAAGATACCTTCGCGCTCGACGATTTTATCAACAGCGCAAATCCCGCGCGCGCGATCGTGGTCGGCGGCGGATTCATCGGCCTGGAAACGGCGGAAAACCTCATGCACAGGGGCATTTCGGTCACCCTCGTCGAATGGGGCAGACAAGTCCTTCCGCAGATCGATTACGATATGGCCTGTATCCTGCACGCGCACCTTCGTGAAAAGGGCCTCGATCTTCGGCTGAACTGCAAAGTGCAGGGCTTTTCCGAAAAAGGCGGCCTGTGCGTCGGCACGGACAAGGGAGATCTTTTTGCCGACTTTGCGGTCATGGCGGTGGGCGTTACGCCCGATACGCGATTGGCAAAGGAAGCGGGGCTGTCCCTCGGTATCAAGGGCGCCATCCTTACGGATGCGCACATGCGCACCTCCGATCCCGATATTTACGCCGTGGGCGATGCCGTGCAGGTAAAAAATTCGGCGGGCGCGGATGCTCTCGTCTCCCTTGCGGGGCCTGCAAACAAACAGGGCCGCATCGCGGCGGACAACATTGCGGGCATTGCGAGCGAATATAAGGGCGCGGCAGGTTCTTCCGTGCTCAAAGTGTTCGACATGACCGCCGCATTCACGGGGCTTTCCGAGCGCGGCGCCGAGGCCGTCGGGCTGAATTTCGATCGGGCCGTCCTGTTTTCTCCCAATCACGCCACGTATTATCCGGGCGCGAAAAATATGACGCTGAAAGTTTTGTTTTCGCCTGAAAGCGGCAAACTGCTCGGCGCGCAGGCAGTGGGGTACGAGGGCTGCGAAAAGCGGATAGACGTGCTTGCGGCGGCAATGCGCGCGGGCATGACCGCAGCGGACCTTCAGGATCTCGATCTTTGCTATGCGCCGCCGTATTCTTCCGCAAAAGACCCCGTCAATATGGCAGGGTATGTTGCCGAGAACGTGCGGCAGGGCGTAAAGCAGTTCCACTGGAAAGACCTTCCGAAAGTGTACGGAGAAAAAGACGCTTTTCTGCTCGACGTGCGTACGCCGCAGGAGTTTGCGGCAGGGCATTTCCCCGGCGCGGTCAATATTCCCGTCGACGAACTTCGGTCCCGTCTCGGCGAGTTGGATCGGAATAAACGGATATACGTAAACTGTCAAAGCGGCCTTAGAAGTTATATCGCCTGCCGCATGCTGATGGGGCACGGGTTCGACTGCCTGAATTTTTCGGGCGGGTATCGTTTTTACGCGATCGTAGCGGGCGAAGCGCGCGCCGAAGGCCGCGCCTGCCATCCCTGCGGGATTCCCGCAGAGGATTGAAAGGAGGCCGCCATGACCATTCACCACGATAAACTCGCATACGGAAAACTCGCATCTTTAACCGAAGATTTTTCCGAAGAGCGCCTCATTGAAATGGCCAAAAAACTTTCCGAAAATTCAGAAACCGAACCCGCGGAAGAAGGCTCTGAAAAATCGGACGGGGAGAAAAAACGGAAAAATTGACGGATGTTCAAATTTATACGTTTTTACCGCTTTTCAAACTGTCAAGATAACCCAGTAAAGATTTTTTTGCGGACGGATTTAATCGTTCATAGACTTTCGCCAAATGTTTTTGTTCGTCTGTAAATTGTGCGTTTACCGCAAGTATCCCGAAATCATCTGAATTGCCTATGATGTAATCTACGGAAACCTCAAAAAACGCGGACAGCGCAATGAGTCGTTCAATGGGCGGGTTTCTAAGCCCTTCTTCCCATTTGATATAAGTGTTTGTACAAACGAATAATTCCTCGGCGACCTGTTTTTGCGTAAGCCCTCGTTCTTTACGCAGTTCTCGCAATCTGTTCATGCAACACCTCCTGCTTGCAGGATAACACAATTTTTTAGTGTTGCGGGGCATTATTAAGAAATATAAACGAAAAATCAGAAAATGATCAGAAAATTTAATCAAAAAGCGGCTCATGAAACTTTCAAGAGCCGCTTTTTGATTTTGAATCGTATTGTCTGCAAATTTTTTCTGCGCGGGCCTTCACCTCGTCCGCGAGCGTCGACGGCGACAGCACGCGGAGATCATTTCCGAAACTTAAAATTTTCGACAGCAAAACCTCTCCCGCAGGCAGGGTCGCCTCTGCCAGGATCTCTTCGCCCGAAATTTTAATATGGTCGATTCCCAGCCACTCCTCAAGATCGGGGAGGGCTTTTTTCGTTACGGAAAACCGCACGTCTGTCAGTTCCGTCTTTTCAAAGGTAAATTTTAAGGGGATGCTCTCCCTGTCGAACGCGCGCTTTTCAAATTTTTCGCCCGTAACGCGCGCGCTTTTGATCCTTGCGACGCGGAACAGGCGGAAATCCTGCCGCTTTCTGCAAAAGGCGTACACATACCATACGTTTTGTTTGTATACCAAAAGATGCGGCTCCACGATCCGCCTGCTTTCCGCGCCTCCGCGGTCGATATACAGCAGGTCAAGGCAGTCGTTCTCTTCCGTGGCGCGTTCGCAGACGCGCAGTTTTTCCGAAAAATCATATACATCCCCCCACGTGCCGCTGTCCACGAGCACGTTGCCCGAAAGGGTCAGATTTTTTTGTTCGGATTTTTGCTGTGACTGCAATTTTTCCAGCGCGCCGGCAGCGGCTTCGTCGCGCATCTGCTCGTAAAATGCGCCCAGCGCGTTCACCGCCGCGGCGTATTCCTCTTTCGTGAAAAAATTTTCGGGCAGACGGAATGTGTCGGGCAGGCATATTCCGCCGTATCTGCCCCGTATAATATCTATCGGAATGCCGCATATCGTCAGTTCGTCGAGATACCGCCGGATGCTCCGTTCGGAAACGCCGTTTTCCGCCGCAAGGGCAGCGGCGCTCACTTTGCGCCTTTTGAGCAGGGTAAATAAAATTTTTATCATAACCTGAAATTTCATGACCGCTCTCCCGTATAAAATTTTTTGGATTTACCGAAAATATTTTAATATATATGACAATAGTTGTCAAGTTTAATTTGCTATAATCGGCTCGTAAACGCAAAGGACAAGCAAAAAAGTCGGAGGACAAGCAAAAATGAAAAAGATCAAAAAAATATTCGTATCCATTCTGTTCGGCAAAAAGGAGTCTCCCGCTTTGCAGGGGAATGCTTGCGGGGCGCGGGTGATCCGTATCGATCGGGAAGCGCCGCGCAGGTCTGAGCAGGCGGAAAAGCCGTTGCGCGCGGCGGCCGTTGCCGCAGTAAGGGGCGTTTTTCCGGAAGAATTTGCTCTCCGCGCTGCGGCGGGCGAAAAACTCGCGCGCCGCGCCGTGTCTGTGCAAGATGCAAATGCGTTTTCCGACGCGCTCGACGAGATGATCGCGGGGCTTTCCTCTCTGCGCGGGTTGAATACGACCGAACGCGAACTGATCGGCAGTGCGCACAGGCTGTTTTCATAAACTGCAATTATAATAAATATAAAATTATTTAATAGCAGTTGTTCGGATATATGTTTGCAAAATTGATTCGTTTTTGTTAAAATAGAATATGGAAATAAAAATAAAGGAGTTTTTCCGTATGTCTTATGTAGAAAACGTGCTTGCTCGCATCAAAGAGCAGAATCCGAACGAACCGGAATTTCATCAGGCGGCAACGGAAGTGTTGCACAGCCTCGAAGCGGCGATCGAAGCCAACCCGAAGTATGAAAAGGCGGGGCTTTTGGAACGCCTTGTCGAGCCTGAAAGGGTGATCATGTTCCGCGTTCCCTGGGTGGACGATCAGGGCAAAGTACAGGTCAACAAGGGGTACAGGGTGCAGTTCAACAGCGCCATCGGTCCTTATAAGGGCGGCCTGCGTTTCCACCCTTCCGTCAACCTTTCCATCATCAAGTTTTTGGGGTTCGAGCAGATCTTCAAAAACAGCCTTACCGGCCTTCCCATCGGCGGCGGCAAGGGCGGCAGCAACTTCGACCCGAAAGGCAAGAGCGATAACGAGATCATGCGTTTCTGCCAGAGTTTCATGACCGAACTGTACCGTCACATCGGCGCGGATACGGACGTTCCCGCGGGCGATATCGGTGTCGGCGGCAGAGAGATCGGCTATCTGTTCGGCCAGTATAAGAGGATCCGCGACGAGCACGTCGGCGTCCTCACGGGCAGGGGGCTCACCTACGGCGGTTCGCTCGTCCGCACAGAGGCAACGGGTTACGGCCTCGTCTATATCACCGAAGAGGCGCTCAAGAGCAAGGGCGACACGCTGAAGGGCAAAACGGTTGCGATCAGCGGATCGGGCAACGTCGCGATCTACGCCTGCCAGAAAGCGCAGCAGTTGGGCGCAAAGGTCGTCACGATGAGCGATTCCAACGGTTACGTTTACGATAAAAATGGCATCGATCTTGCTGTCGTCAAACAGATCAAAGAGGTCGAAAGGGGTCGCATCAAAGAATATGCCGCGCGCGTGAAGGGTGCGGAATATCATGAAGGCTGCAAAGGCGTGTGGACGGTCAAATGCGACGTCGCGCTCCCTTGCGCCACGCAGAACGAACTGGACGAAGAATCCGCCAAGATCCTGGTCAAAAACGGCGTGAAACTCGTAGGCGAGGGCGCGAACATGCCCACGACGCTCGCGGGGACGGAAGTTTTCCAGAAAAACGGCGTCGTGTTCCTGCCCGGCAAGGCGGCAAATGCGGGCGGCGTTGCGACTTCCGCGCTCGAAATGGCGCAGTCCAGCGGCAGGCTGTTCTGGTCTTTCGAAGAAGTGGATGCCAAACTCAAGGGCATTATGGCGAATATCTTCAAAAATATCGACGCGGCGGCGAAGAAGTACGGCTTTGAGGGCAACTATGTCGTCGGTGCGAACATCGCGGGCTTCGAAAAGGTCGCCGAAGCGATGATGGCGCAGGGCGTCGTATAATCTCGCGTATAATTTGAAAAAGGGAAATTTTTCAGTTATATTCAGCGGAGGCAGAGGAGCAGTCCTTTGCCTCCGTATTATTTTATATGAAAAGCGCCTCTGCTGTATGCAGAGGCGCTTTCGGCTTTTAAGTTAAGATATGCGCGTTAAATTTGCTTTCCGCAATGATCGCAGAATTTGCTTTCCGCATCGATCGTTTCCCCGCACGAAGGGCAGGCCTTTTGCAGGGCATTTCCGCAGGATTTGCAGAATTTTGCGTCTTTTCTGTTCTTTTCTCCGCATGCGGGGCAGGGGATGTCGTCTGCTGAAAATCCTTCGCTTGCCGCTGCCGCGGTAATTTTCGCGGCGGGCGCAATTTCTGCTGCCGCCTCGTTGATAACGGGCACCGTCTCGTTTTTTATATAGCGCACAAGTTCCTTTCTGTATCCGAACATGGTCAGCGCTATGCCGATCCCCAACAGGGGCAGGCCGATAAATCCGAACCAAAACAGGTCGGGTAACCCTTTGCCGTCCGCTACGGAGGAAAACAGATCCGCGAAACAGATGATCGTCAATGTGAGTCCCGCCGCCGCCACGATCGGTCCAACGATTTTCAGGATCAGTTTGGCCCTTGCATGTTTTTGCTGCCGATTCATACTTTTGGTGCTCCTTGGTTTTTTCGGGTTTAACCGATATAAATTTTCGTGCAGCGCACCTGCCCTGCCAGAATGCTTTTGATCGGATATTTCGCGTTTGCGATGATGACTTTCGTTCCCTGCGCGGCGGCGTCTTTCACGTATTCGAGTTTCGCCTTTGCACCGTTTGCACCCTTGCGGGATGCGCCGTCGCAGTATTTTTTATAATTTTCGATATTTTCGACAAGTTCGTACGCATCTTTGCCCCGTATTTCGGGGATCAGGCTTTCGGCGTCGTGCGGATCGGTATAAATTCCGTCCACGCTCGTAAGAATGAGCAGGGTCTCCGCCTTGACGAGGCACGCCACGAGCGAAGCCGTCTCGTCGTTGTCCACGCATTCGTAGACGCGCGCGTGCGATTTGGAAAGCGCCGCAAGTTCCAGCCTGCGGTTTTCCGATTCGGATACGGCGTCGTTATAATTGATGATGGGGATCGCGTTCTGTTCTATGCACCGCAGAAGAAGTTTGCGAAGATGTTCCCGCTTTACCTCGTCGTTAAAGTGGTGGTGCTCTACCAGGATCTGCCGCACGGAATATTTGCTGTCCACGAACTGGCGGTACGTCTGCATCAGGATCGCCTGACCCTGCGCGCTGTAATCCGTCTTCGATTCCTCCGAATCGGGCAGTTCTCGGCCCGAGCGCATTTTATAATCCAGCCTGCCGATCTCCGTCGCGCCGCTCGAGATCCAGATATAGCCGGGCTTCAATTCCCTCGAAAGGCGCGCCACGCGCGTATAGTCGATCATGTTGTCTTCCCTGTCGATCAGGGCCATCGAGCCGATCTTGCCGACGAGTTCTACGTCGAATTTCATAAAGTTCTCCGTAAGGGCGCATTTTTTTGCGCCGCTTGCCTATACTTTTTTATATATTATAAAGGGTATTTTATGAAAAATCAATCGAATTTCGGTATCATACAAATAATTCGGCGCATATCCTTTGCCGCGGCGATCGTTCTTTGCACGGTTTTGTGTTTTGTCCTTTGCGGATGCGACGTAGAAAACCTTTCCTCCCTCAGCGAGTTTTCCAAAGCGTATACGGGCGAATACGACTGCACGCACGCGTCCCTTGCGGGGGAAGATCTGCTTGAAGAATATGCGCACGTAAAACTTGCATTGGATAAGGGCGGCGTGTTCCGCCTGACCGCACAGAAGAAAAGGGGAACGATGCAGTCCGTTTACGGGCGTTACAATTACGACGAGGAGAGCGGAGAAATTACCTTCAGCGCGAATCTTTTCGGCAGAAAACTGGACAAAACCTGTAAAATGCAGAACGGAAGTTTCACGATCTGTCAGTCGCTCGGAGGGAAAGAACTGGTGTTAAAATTCGAAGTCGCGGGTTAAGCGCCTCCTTTCGGGAGGCGGTACGGTTTTTGCCCGAAAAATCTGAAAAAATAAAAGAGTCCGCCTCGACCGAGGCGGACTCTTGCGTTCCTTTTTTATACCTTGTTGAGGGAGCGGAATGCTTTTTCCACAACATTTTCAGCGGTAAATCCGAACATCTCGAACAATTTTTTCGCCGGTCCGGACGCGCCGAATGTGGACATGCCGATGATCTCGCCGCAGTCTCCCGCATACTTGTACCAGGAATAGGGGGATCCCGCTTCCACGCATACGCGCGCCTTCACTTCGGAGGGCAGCACGCTCTCTTTATACGAAAGGGGCTGTTTTTCAAATTCTTCGATGCAGGGCATGGATACGACGCGCGCGTCCACTCCCTTTTCGGCAAGCAGTTTTTTCGCCTGGATGCACTGTTCCACTTCCGAGCCCGTTCCGATCAGGATCACGTCGGGCGTAGGTTTTTCGCTGTCGGCAAGGATATAGCCTCCTTTCAGCGCTTCCAGCCCCGAATTTTCGTATTGGGGCAGATTCTGGCGGGAAAGAACGAGGCAGGTCGGCGCGTTGCCCGTGAGCGCAGAGATCCAGGCCGCCGCCGTCTCTTTGCCGTCTGCGGGGCGGTAAACTTTCATGTTGGGAATGCTGCGCAATCCGATCAGTTGTTCGACGGGCTCGTGCGTGGGGCCGTCTTCGCCCACGCCGATGGAGTCGTGCGTAAGGATATACGTGACGGGCAGATGCATGAGCGCGGAAAGGCGCATGGCGTTCTTCATATAATCGGTAAACACGAAGAAGGTCGCGCAGTACGCTTTCAGGCCGCCGTGCAGTTGCATGCCGTTGGTGATGGCCGCCATCGCGTGTTCGCGGATCCCGAAGTGTATGTTCGAACCGGATTTGTCCGCAGCCGTAAGGTCGGCGCGTTTTTTCATGACCGATTTGTTCGAAGGGCCGAGGTCCGCCGAGCCCCCGATCAGGTTGGGGAAGATATCCGCAAGTTTATTGAGCACCGTAGAACTCGTCCCGCGGGTCGCGTCGGGCTTTGTAAAATCAAACAGATCCTGATTTGTTTTCAGGTCGGGCATCTCTTTGGACATGAATTTGCCGTAAAGTTCGGCAAGATCGGGGTACGCTTTCGCATATTCCTTAAACAGTCTCTTCCATTTGCCCTCTTTGGCGGCACCCTTTCTTGCAATGGCGCCGCAGTGGGCGGATACTTCTTCGGGCACTTCGAACGGCTCGCAGTCCCAGCCGAAAAATTCTTTCGTCTTTTTTACGTTTTCTTCACCGAGCGGCGCGCCGTGGCAACTTTCAGAACCGGCAAGGGGAGAGCCGTAGCCGATAATTGTCTTGCAGATGATCAGCGAGGGGCGTTCGAGATCCGCGCGCGCCTTGCGGATGGCCCGTTTGAGCGCGTCCAGATCGTTCGCGTCGTCCACCTTGATGACCTGCCAGCCCTGCGCTTTGAAACGCGCGGGAATGTCTTCGCTGAATGTGCAGTCGGTATTTCCCTCGATGGTAATGTCGTTGTCGTCGTACAGGAGGATCAGTTTGCCGAGTTTATGCGCCCCCGCAAAGGAGCACGCCTCGTACGAGATCCCTTCTTCTAGACAGCCGTCGCCGCACAGCGCATACGTGTAGTGGTCGACGACGGGGAATCCTTCCCTGTTGAAGATCGCCGCCAGATGCGCCTCTGCAAGCGCCATACCCACCGCGTTTGCGATCCCCTGGCCGAGCGGCCCCGTGGTGGTTTCCACGCCGGGCGTGTGGCCGTATTCGGGGTGCCCCGGCGTCTTATAGCCGAGTTGGCGGAAATTCATCAGATCCTCTTTGGATATGTCGTATCCGAACAGATACAGCAGGGAATACTGCAGCATCGATCCGTGCCCCGCAGAAAGAACAAATCTGTCCCGATCGTCCCATTTGGGGTTTTTGGGATTGAATTTGAGAAAATCGGAGAAAAGTTCGTATCCGATCGGCGCGCTGCCCAAAGGGAGGCCCGGGTGTCCGGAGTTCGCCTTCTGAATGGCTTCAGCCGAAAGGATCCTGATCGCGTTTACCGTTTGTTCGCGTACGTTCATTGGTTCATATATCTCCTTTTTAATCATTTTTCGTTTAGAAAGCGCTCGAGTGCGGAAAGATCGATGTCTGCCCGATAGGGGGAGAGCAGTGTTTCGAGCGAACGCGCGATCATCTTCGCGCCGCCCCTTTCGTCGCTCTCGATGTTGACGGGCACGATGGGTTCGTGCAGGCTCATGCGCACGAGCGCCCAGCCGTTTCCGCGCGCACGGTCGAAGTTGATGCGCACGCCCTCGAAATTATCGGGCGCAAGCGAAAGTCCTTCCGTCTGCGCCGCTGTCTTTTTGATGCCTTCAATGGCGGCGAGGCCCTTGTTTTTGAAATCTTTTTTGCCCTGTTCCGTAAAGCCCAGCCGCACTTCCGCCGCTTCGGCGGGCTCCTTCAGATCGGAAAACAGATCGGAAATATCTTTACCCTGTTTGGACAGAAGGGCGAGGCTGATCAGGATCCTCGTGACCAGATAGGCGCCGTCGTCGAGAAAATAATTCTCCATCAGCGCGGCGTGCCCGCTCGTCTCGATGGCAAGGGGAGCATATTCTCCCGCGGCATTGAGGCGTATCGCCTCGTCGATTACGTTTTTATACCCGCGCCTGAACCTGCGGTGCCGTCCGCCGTGCGCGCGGATAAATTCCGCAAGGCCGTCGGAAGTGACGGAATCGGTCACGATCACGCCCGGCTTTTCTTTCAGTAAAATGGCGGAAATAAGGGCGATCAGGCGGTTTCTGTTGATCTCTTCGCCGTTTTTATCCACGGCGCCCGCCCTGTCCACGTCCGTATCGAAGATGATGCCGAAATCCGCGCCCGTCTTTTTGACCTGCTCCGAGACGGAGCGCATGGCGTCCGCGTTTTCGGGGTTGGGGATATGGTTGGGGAACCTTCCGTCCGGTTCGAGGAACTGGCTCCCGTCCGTGTCCGCCCCGAGGGGCTTGAGCACTTTTTCGGCATAAAATCCGCCCGCGCCGTTTCCCGCGTCCACGATGATCTTTTTGCCCGAAAGGGGCTTTTCTTCGCCCGTGCGTTCGCGCACGAGGGCAACGAGGTTTTCGGAATAACGCGAAAGGTAGTCCGCCCTTTCCACGCTCCCTTTGCGGTCCGCTTTCAGGCGTGCGCCCTCTGCGGCAAGCGTCAGGATCTCCGTGATGTCCCTGCCTTCCAGCCCGCCCTCGCCGGTGAAAAATTTCAGTCCGTTTTTATTGTAGGGGAGATGGCTTGCCGTGATCATGACGGAGGCGTCCGCGAGCCCGTCTTTAAGGAGCATGAACATGGACGGCGTAGAGGAAAGATGCGTGAAAATCGCAACGTTGCCCGTCCGCTCTATCCCTTTCAGGACGCTTTCGGACAGCGCGGGGGCGGAAATTCTCGAATCGTGACCCACCGCGATGCGCAAAGGGCTTTTCCTCGTCCGCCTGCAAAGCCATTCCGCAAATGCTTCCGCGATCGCTTCCGCGGCTTCGGGCGTGAGGTTGACCTCTTCGCCCGCGATCCCTTCCGTCGCGATGCCGCGGACGTCCGTTCCGTTTTTCAGCTGCAAATATTCCCGTAAAGTCATCATCTTATATGTATCGACTCCAAATAGAAAGGCGAATGCCTCAAAATCGTGAGCGTATAAATTCCTTTATACCACTCTATCTCTATTATAGCGGTTTTCGGCATAATTTTCAAGTCTTTTGAGAAAAATTATTGTAAAAATTTTCTCGCGGCGCATAATTATCGCTTTTTTCGGCGCGGAAGAGCAAAAACTTACGAAATCGTAAGGATAAAAACAGATTCCGTTAGAAAAAATTTACGCCGGGAATGGTATCATGAAAATATAAATGACAAAATTTTATTAATTCTGCTTTAATATATTTTTCCCCTATATCGTTGACAGAAATATTTTTATGTGTTATAATAAATTTGTCATAAATTTTTATGATAATGAAAAAGTTCGGAGAAATTAGTATGATTCAGTTTGCCGTGTCCAGCGATTCGACCTGCGATTTATATAAAGATTATATCGAAAAGCGCGAAATTTGGTTCGCTCCGCTTACCTTTACTTTGGAAAAGAACGGAAAACAGGAAGAGGGCGTCGACGCGTTTTCCTGCTATCAGGATTACGTCGACTTCTATCAGAAAGTTCGGGCGGGTTCTTTCCCCCGTACTTCCATGCTCAATTATGAGTCCCATTGCGAACATTTCCGCAGAATGGCCCGCGCGGGTGTCAAGGACGTTCTGCATTTCAGCATTTCCTCGGGACTCGCGCGCACCGTTTCCGTCGTCAAACAGGCGGCGGAGGAAGTGAAAAAGGAATATCCCGAATTCAATCTCTATTCCGTCGACCCTCTCACCGCCACCATCGGACAGGGCATGCTGGTCTCTATGGCCTGCGACATGCGCGATCAGGGCATGTCCGCCAAAGACGCTTACGAAAAACTCATGGAAGTCAGATTGAGAATTCAGCACTGCATTATCCCCAACGATCTCTTTTATCTCATGAAGGGCGGCCGCGTTTCCGCCGTCTCCGCCGTATTCGGCACGGCGCTCAACATCAAGCCCATGATCATCTTCGATTCCGAAGGAAAACTCAAAGTCATCGGCAAGATGCGCGGCATGAAAAAGGCCTTCAATTTCGTCCTCGAATCGCAGGAAAAGGCGCCTATGGACGAAAATAAAATCGCCGTCATCGTCCATACCGACAACGAGGAGGGCGCAAACGAGCTCGCCGATATGGTAGAGGCAAAATGGGGCGTAAGACCGAAAATCGTCATCATGGGACCCGTCATCGGGGCTCACGTCGGCCCCGGTTCCGTCTCCTGCGGCTGGGTCAGCGTCAAGACGAGAAAGGAACTCACGGGCTTTTAAACACTAAGGAAAAACGAAACCGAGAAGGAACTGAATTCGCAACGGAACAGAGGCCGCAACGGGCTTCGGACTTTGCAACGGAGCGGAAACAAAACGGAAAAAGAAATTACGTTCCGTCGGAAAATAATAAAAAAACGCGCGCAAAACGATTGAAAATTGCGCGCGTTTGCTGTATAATGAATAAAATAATTGTTTCCGAGGTTTATTTATGGCAAAAGAGAATCAATTCGTCGAACAAATCGCAGATATCGACGCCGATTTCCCTCAGTGGTATACCGACGTCGTGTTAAAGACAAAGCTCGTCGATTACGGCCCCGTCAAAGGCACGATGGTCATAAGGCCTTACGGCTATGCCATTTGGGAAAACATTCAGAAAGAAATGGATAAACGCTTTAAGGCGCAGGGTGTGGAAAACGCTTATTTCCCGCTCCTCATCCCCATGAGCTTCTTTACAAAGGAAGCCGAGCACGTGGAGGGCTTTGCGCCCGAAATCGCCGTCGTTACCGTCGCCGGGGGAGAACAGCTCGCGGAGCCGCTCGCTATAAGACCTACTTCCGAGACGATTATCGGTACCATGTACTCCAAATGGATACAATCTTACCGCGATCTGCCCCTCAAAATCAATCAGTGGTGCAACGTCATGCGCTGGGAAAAGACCACTCGGCCTTTTCTCCGCACGAGCGAATTCCTCTGGCAGGAGGGACATACCGTTCACGCCACCGCAGAGGAAGCCGAAGAAGAAACTCAGAAAATGCTGGAAATTTATAAAGAATTTGCCGAAAATTGCCTCGCCATTCCCGTCATCACCGGCAAAAAGACGGAAAAGGAAAAATTCGCCGGCGCCGTGGCCACCTACGGCATGGAAGCGATGATGCACGACGGCAAGAGCTTACAGGCAGGCACCAGCCACTATCTCGGGCAGAATTTCGCCTCTGCCTTCGATATTCAGTTCCTCGATAAGGACGGGACGCACAAGACGGCGTATACTACGTCCTGGGGAGTCTCTACCCGCCTTATCGGCGCGATCATCATGACGCACGGAG
>ERZ1106932.50-NODE-50-length-47625-cov-8.001198_pt1 | contig 47625 bp, 48 predicted proteins | sample MGYA00403665_ERZ1106932 | MGnify/ENA primary metagenome ERZ1106932 (study PRJEB35170, sample SAMEA104062448) | human gut metagenome | biome: human gut; feature: human-associated habitat; material: faeces | place: Denmark | collected 2012-08-24 ... | reverse complement strand
CCGATCTCGGTAATCGCCGCTTCCCCATTCCGACTACGCCGACGTCGTGGGCCGACGGCTCGGCGACCGCGTAAAACGGTTTATGACGATCAACGAACCGCAGGTGTTTTTGAACGCCGGTTATATAACGGGTACGCATGCGCCGGGATTTCAGATAGGTCTGGACGACGAACTGACGGCCGTGCACAACGTCCTGCTGTCGCACGGTGCGGCGGCAGCGCAGCTGCGCGCCGTCGTGCCCGACGTGAAGATCGGCTGGGCCTCTGCGGGATATCCCGGCTGCCCGGCGAGCGACCGTCCGGAGGATATACGGGCGGCGGAAGAAATCACGTTTGTATACCCGGACGATCATCCGTGCACGGCCGTCACCGTTTTTGCCGATCCGATCGAACGGGGCGATTACGACAAGGTTTATTATGAAAAATACCGCGATCATCTGCCCGACATACGGCAGGACGATATGCGGAAAATCGCGCAGCCCGTTGATTTCCACGGACAGAATTGTTACGCGGGACGGGGCGTGTACATGGGAAAAGACGGCCCGACCGTGATCGGCGCACAGCCGGGCGAGGCGCTTACGCAGATGCAATGGAACATTTATCCCGACTGCCTGTACTGGTTCCCGAAAATGCTGCATGACCGCTATCATCTGCCTATTTACATCACGGAAAACGGGGTGTCGTATTCCGATTACGTTTTCCGCGACGGCGGCGTTCACGACCCTGCGCGCAGCGAGTATCTGTGCGCGCATATTTCCGCGCTTAAACGCGCGGCGCGGGACGCAGACGTGCGCGGCTATTTTTATTGGTCGCTGATGGATAATTTCGAGTGGGCGGAAGGATATACGCAGCGGTTCGGGCTGATTCACGTGGACTTCGCCACCGGCAAGCGCACGCCGAAAGATTCCTACGAAACGTATCGCCGCATCATAGCGTCAAACGGTTCCGTTACGGAGGATAAACAGATATGACGGCCGAAAAATCGGGCGGGCGGCGGCTTAATCCCGGCAAAATCCGCCGCAATGTCTTTATCGCGGTCATGCTGGGACTTCCTATTCTGCATTTTTGCATCTTTTACATATGGCTCAATTTCAATTCCTTTGTCATGGCGTTCAACGAAGGCCCGGAAATCATTTGGGATAACGGCATGATTTCGTACGGCGGCGATACGTTCGGATGGAACAATTTCCGCCGCATATTCGCCAACGAAAGCAATATTTTATCCGTTGCGCTCGTAAATACGTTGCTTTTTTTCGCCGTAACCGTGGCGATGGTGCCTGTCGCCCTGCTGATTTCGTACTTTTTGTATAAAAGGATAACGGGATTCGCCTTTTTCAGATTTGTGTTCTTTTTGCCGTCCATAGTTACGGCGCTCATTTTCGTGTCGGCGTTCTCTACGTTTTTTGAACGGCTGGGACCCGTTTATAAATTGTGCGAACTGTTCGGCTGGAAATGGTCGGTCTTGCTGGAAGATTCCATAAAGGGCGTGTTCACGATACTCGGTTATTCCCTATGGGTGGGGCTGGGCGTGAATATGCTGCTTTACCAAAGCGCTATGTCGCGCGTGCCCGAAGAAGTCATGCAGGTGGGAAAACTGGACGGCGTGGGGTGGTGCCGCGAACTTTTTCAGCTGATCGTGCCCATGATCTGGCCTACGCTGTCGATGACGCTGCTGCTGGCGTTTACGGGAATGTTCACCGGCGGCAATATCGTGCTGTTGTTTAATAACGAGGGAAGGCTCGCCAACCTTAACACTATCAGTTACTGGATTTATGCCCGCAGCGGAGAGGGCGCGGCCGACGTGGACCGCAACGCTGCGGCCGCCGCAGGGCTGGTGTTCACGGTAATCGGCTTTCCCATACTGCTGTTTGTGCGGTGGCTGCTGAACAAGCTGGATCCCGACGTCAGTTATTAGGAGGTGCCGCTGTGATCAATCTGGTTTCACACAAAAAATCGCCGAAAACCAAAGAATCGCGTTCGTGGGTTGTGTGCAAATGGATAGTGTTCTCGCTGTTTTTGCTGTACGCAGTCAGTTTGCTGTATCCGCTCGCGTTCGCGCTGGTAACTTCGCTGCGGTCGCAGGAGGCTTACGATCTGGCGCACGTTTCGCTGAAAGGTATCACCGGTTTTTCCGCCTATATTTCCGCGTTCCGCACGTTGGAAATGGGCGCGTCATCCGCGTCGATATTTGTGCTTATCGTCAATTCTCTGTGGTATACGGTAGGCGGGTGCGGGCTTTCCATCGTCGCCTCCAGCATGACGGCGTATATCGTGGCCAAATACAGTTTTAAGGGGCGTGGAATTATTTATGCGGTTGCGATATTCACCCTGAGCCTGCCCATCGTCGGTCAGATTCCCTCTCAGTTCGTGGTGTACAACGCATTGGGCATTTACGACAGTCCGCTGTTGATCTTATCTTTCTTTACCGGTTTCGGGTTCAATTTCGTCGTACTGTATTCTGGATTCAAAAATATCAGCTGGGACTACGCGGAGGCGGCGTTTATCGACGGCGCAGGCCATACGCGCGTGTTTTTACAGATCATGCTGCCGCATGCGCTCAGTCTTATCGGCGCGCTCTTTATCATCACGTGCGTCAATTACTGGAACGACTATATGGGACCGCTGCTGTTTCTGCCGAGCTGGCCTACGCTGGCCAGCGGCCTGTATATGTACCGCACGCTTGCGGTGCGCGGAGGCGGCGTAAGCATGCCCGTGCTGTACGCCGGGTTGCTCGTAAGCGTGCTGCCCATACTTATATTGTACGGATTGTTCAGCCGTCAGATGATGGAAATGACCTTTTCCGGCGGCTTGAAAGGATAAAAGCAGGGAGGGTGATTATGGCAAAATGGATAGCGTGCCTTTTGGCAGTATGTATGATGAGTGCCGCCGGCTGCGTGCGGAATACGGATCCGGAAGATATAGGGTATGAGGAAACGCTCGCGGCCTATGCGGATGCGGAGGGAACCATGTTCATAGGCGCGCACGGCGCGCCTGCCGCTACCGTCGAGGCATACGAACAGGCGCGCGAAATGGGGCTGACGCATATTTTCACTACGGACTACGGCGAAGACGTTCTTGCGGCCGCAAACGCTTCGGGAATTAAACTGATTGCAGGTATGGGAAACACCTTGAATACGGAACATCCGTTTGCAGACTGGTCGACGGACTTTTCGGAAGATAAATATCGAAGCGTGGAAATGATCGATTATTTTGACGAGCCGTACGGTTCGCACTTTGATACGATAGCCATGTGGGTGGACCGCCACAACGAAAAGTACGCCTCCTCCGGCGGCGCCGATCCGCTGTTTTGGGTAAATCTGCAGCCTATGGATATGCATATGGAGGACTATCCCCGCTCGGACGAGGGTTATATAGCCGATTACTGCCAAAAGGTGCTTTCCAAAATACAGGGCGATAAAATTTTATCCTTCGACCTATACGCGATCCGTCAGTTGTGGCGCCGCGATACGGAAACGGGAACGCTTGTGCCGGAAAACTACATTGCCGAGGAATGGCTGCGTTCGCTGGAACTTGTAGGCAGGTACGGCGAGCAATACGGCGCAAGAACGCACGCTTATCTGCAAACCTGCGGCTTTTACAAGCCCTATGAAAACGGCTGGACGTGCCGTCGGGCGACGGAAGAAGATCTGCGTATGCAGGCGTATGTGTCTATGGCTTTCGGAGTACGCAACTTTTCCCATTTCACGTATTCCACTTCCGGAGATTTGATGAATAGCCACGGCTATACGCAGGCGTGTATCGATCTGAACGGGAAACCGACCGATTTGTATTACGGCGCGAAAAGCGTGAACGAGGAACTGCTGGCGCTCGACCCGTATCTTTCCTGTTTCACGCGCACGGGGACGAAAACATATGCGGCCGACGGCGCCGTTCCCGCGTTCGATATGCTGCAATATACGGCGGATTCGCTTTCCGCGCTGACTGACGTGTCGTGTACGGCAGATACCGTCATTGGTCAATATCGCGACGAAGTACGCGGCAAAGACGCGCTGATCATTGCAAATTATACCGAAACCACCGACGTTACGGCCGACAGCGTAACGTTAACGCTTTCGGACGGCGGACGCGGACTGGCCGTTTTCCGCCGCGGGGAATGGTCGCAGGCCCGCGCCGTCAACGGCAAGGTAACGGTCGATCTGGCGCCGGGCGACGGGGTTTTCGCCGTAATTTTGAAATGACGGCTGTGAAAAGAAAGGAGGAATTATGAATAATTGGATTAAGTCGTTTGTTTGCCTGCTTTCCGCGCTGATTCTGACGCTTGCTGGCTGCGGCGGAAAACCGCCGTCGGTACCGGAGGCAGACGAGCTGCTGGCGGAATACGATTCGGATAAAACCATGATGATCGGCGCTTGGGGCACGGTCAATCATTCTTACGAAGCGTTTAAGTCGGCGGCGGACATGGGATTGACGCACATGTTTATCGACAACAGCAACGGCGGCGCCTACGCGCCGGGAGATCCGAATGCCGCCGATCCCGCTCTGCGCGGTTCAAAGGACATTCTGGAACTGGAAGAATGGTGCGCCGATCTCGGCCTGAAAACCGTCTGGCAGTCCGGCGTGGGCACCACCAATTCCAATATTACCGTCGGCAACGAAAACTGGCGCAATTACGAGTGCTTCGACATGATCAACATCTGCGACGAACCGGTGTGGGCCGTTATGGATAAACTGGAACAGACCGTCAAGGCGTTCGACGAAACGTTCGGCGATACGTTCACGTGTTTCACCAATCTTTGGCCGTCTTCGGCGGCGGGGTCAAATATAGGCGCCAATTACACCGACTATTTGGAAAAGCACAAACAGATTCTCGAACAGATCACTCGCGGCAGGCGCATTATGTCCGTGGATATCTATCCGCTGATAGACAGAAACGGAGCGATGAGCATCGATTCGTCGTGGCTGCGCAATATGTACGACGTCAAAGCTGCGGCCGAAGATATCGACGCGGATTTCCATATCTATATACAGTCGGTGGGGTATACCCAGCATCGCCGTCCCACGACCAAGGCGGAGATCGGATTCCAGGTATGGACGGATATGTGTTTCGGCATAGACGGGTATACGTATTTCACGTTCGCGGGGGACGGATCCAGCGACAGCTGGCAGTATACGCCGGCCGTAATTCATGCCAAGGGCGAGGCCGGCGCGCAGGGAAAGCCCTACATTCAGTCGTATTATGACGGCTGTAAGGAAGTCAACATGGAAATACGCGCGCTTGACAAAGTATACCAGGGCTTTGACTGGGAGGGCGTCATGGCTGTGCAGGGTACGCTTTCCGAAACGACCGACGCCGGGATTTTCAGTCTGAACAAAGTCAAACTTTCCGCAGAGGACGTGGACTTTCTGGAAGGATTTACCGCCACCGTGCCCACCGTGGCCGGCGTGTACCGCCGCGGAGAACAGGGGGCGCTCATGCTGTCGAATTACACGGATCCTAAAGACAGTCTGACGGACGAAGTGGAAATAACGTTTGCGGAAGCGACGCACGCGCTCGTGTATTATCAAGGCGCATGGGAGCTTATAACGCTCGACGGCAATAAGCTTACCATGAGGCTGGCGACGGGCGAAGGCGCGTTTGTGCTGCCGTATACGTTTTTATAAAACATAAAAAGGAGGATTGAAGCATGAAAAAAAGGATATGGCTTGCGCTGTGCGCGGCGCTGATGACGGCCGTATTTGCATTGAGCGGGGTCGCTTGTAAGGGAAATACCAAACCGACGCCCCCGCCCGGCGGCGATCTCGATGAGGAAGTAGAGCTTACGGGCGAACTGAACATTTTCTTCAACGAACAAGGGTACGGCCGCCTGTGGATGAACGCGCTTGTCGATCAGTTCAAGCTGTTTCACCCGAAAGTGGAAGTCAATTTCATCGGCGAGCTGTACAATACCAACGGCATAAACGACATAGAAAACGGCGAGGGGACGTTCGACCTTGTGTTTGCGGGCACGTCGCTGGCTCGCTACGCCGTGCCCGATGCGACGGGCAAAACCCTGCTGATGGATATTTCGGACGTGGCGAACAAAGTACAGGCGGACGATACGCGTTCGGCCGCGCAGAAACTGGAAGTCAACGGGCTCAACGATATGTGCACGTATAACGGCAAATACTATATGCTGCCGTGGATGACCACGCTTTCCGGTTTGCATTATAATAAAACCACGCTGGATAACGTATTCGGCGAGGGAAAGTGGAAAGAACCCGTTACCACCGACGAATTTTCGGAACTTTTGGCCGATCTGGCGGCGATCGAATCGAAAAAGCCTGCGGCAACCCGCGCATACGGTATAACGGTTTCGCCTGAAATTTCCTATTGGAGCTATATGGCGACGGCCTGGTGGGCGCAGTACGACGGCATGAAGGCGTATAAAGATTTCTACTATGCGGAATATAACGACGACGGCGTGCAGAAAGTGGCGGGCGATTCCGAAACGTTCAGACGCGCCATGAATCCGACAGGCCGTCTGAAGGCGCTCGAAGCCGTACAGCAGATAATCGGCAATAAGGCTAACATAAACCCCGTATCCGAAGACATCAAGTTCGAGGACCATCAGAAACAGTTCGCCACCGGAAGGTATCAGAATACCGCCAACCCGTCGGCGTTCATTTCGTGCGGCGACTGGTACGAGCTGGAAACGGCGGCGGCCGTGCAGCAGGCGGGCGAGCCGATCCGCTTTATGCGCACCCCCGTTTTGAGCAGCATTGTGGAAACGCTGAAAGACACGGCAATGACGGACGAAACTTTGCAGGCGGTTATCCGCGCGATCGACGAAGGCGCGACCGAATACGACGGCGTCGATCCGGAAGACTTTGCGCGCATCAAAGAAGCGCGCCAGATGGTAACCTGCGGCGCGGGCAATCATATGGTGGGCATTCCCGCCAGCGCGCCGAACGTGCGCAACGCCAAAGAATTTTTGGTTTTGTTCGCCTCGGAACTGGGGCAGGAGGCTTTCGCGCAGGCTACGGGCGGATTGGTGCCGCCGTACGATTACGACATAATGGCGAGCGAGGCGGTTACGAAATCCGAGTACGTAAAGAGTATTTACAGCGCCTATTACGATAAGCTGTCCTTTCTGCCGGTCGGCTCGGAAGAAAAAGCGCCTCTGGTCATGTTCGGCGGCGTCGAAGGGTTTGCGATGCTCAACAACATTGACAATAAGTTTGCAAACGAGGGCGTAACCGCACAGAATTACAATCAGCTGATCGTCAATACGCTGGCAGCCAAATACACCACGGTGTCGCGATATATCAGCCCCACGCCGCGCGGTTGATTTTCCGTAAGAAAATCGCATATATGAAGGCTCTTTCGGCCAAAGGAGGAAAATATGAAAAATAGAAGCAAATGGTTGATCGTATTCGTAACGATCCTGCTGATGTCGGTCGGCATGGTCGCCTGCGGAGACAAAACGATCGAGTTCACGCTCGACCGGGAGGAAGGCGTGATAGAAATGCCGCTCGGAAAGACGTTCATGCCCGATACGTACGTCATTCTGGCGAACGGCAAGGACAGCGGCCTGAAAGCGAAAGTACAATCGGTCGTCGGGCCGGACGGGGAAAACGTTCCGCTGCGGTCGGGCAGCCTTACGTTGAGCAAGTCGGGAAATTATATACTGACTTACAGGTCGGAAGGACTGAAATCGACTTATAATACGGAGGAAATGACCTGGGCGGTCACCGTTCATTCCAGCGACAAGACGGGACCGCAGGTAAACGGCGTTACATACGGCGCCGATTACAGCGTGGTATGGGTTGGCAAAACCGTGCCGCAGCCCGAGATCAGCGCAACGGATAACTCCGATGTGGACTGGATGTCCGCGAAAGTGCACGTGCGCCTGCCCGACGGCACCCGCGCGGAAGTGCCGGTAAACGGTTCGTTCACGCCCTCGGTTACGGGTACGCATACCTGGGAATACTCGCTGGCCGACACCGTAGGCAACGTGAGCGTGTACGAATATTCATTCAACGTCATTGCCGGCCCGGCGGCGGAAAAGACCGACGTTATCGGATATTTCGATCAGCAGTTCGGTATCGAACAGATACAATCGTTCAATTCAAATGCCGCGCTGGACGCCGATTTCGTTTGGAAAGACCTTGCGGGCATGCCGAAGGGCGCCGTGCGCCTGACGCAGACGGCCGACCAGTGGACGATGCAGGGGACGCAGTATCCCGGCGTGGGGCTGGACGGAACCATGCAGGTCGAACTGTACGGCCCTTATATCGAGGACGTGGCGGATAAGTACGACGTATTGTATCTGCCGATGTATAATCCTAATGATTTTCCCATTCAGGTGCGCGTGTGGTTTGACGACGTAATGCTCATTCCCGCGCACGAAACGGCGTATTATTCGTTTTCCGCGCAGAATTACCGTCCCGGCAGCGAAGTGCAGATGATGCAGGGCGACTATACCGTCATACAGGACGTTTACCGCACGACTTTTTCGTGCGGACCTGAAAACGGCACGTATTTCGATTTTGCGGAAACGCTCGACATCACGGACGAAAAACTTACGGATTACTATGCCGAAACGCGCGGCGTGACAAAAGAGGAAGCGGCGGAGGCGGTCGGAAATATGACGGACTGGGCGGTGAAGAACGAACTCGTAATGGAGTATGTCAATAACGCGATGACCGTCGATCAGGTCCTTTCGGTGCTTAAACCGCATATGTTCGCCGCCGGCACCGAATGGGTTATCGGACCGCTTATGGGCGCGAAGTTCGAAAATAAGGATACTGCGTCCGAAAAATACGTTGCCGATCTCGGCAACGTGGGCGCTACTTCGCATGTGGTTTCCTACGGCGACCGTGCGCTCAAATTCATTGATGCGGACGAATTTACCGACGAGGCAAAGGGTATCGAAGGTGCGGTATTGTACAGCGCGGGCGATAAATACGTCGGGCTGGACAGCGGGTGCGAACTTCGCCTGACCGACCTCAATTACACGCGTCATGACCTTTCCGTCATGATGGGAAAAGACGATTACATTTCCCTCTGGCTCAAAAAGCCGCAGTCGTGCACGGTGGATTTCAAGGTCGAATTCGGCTGGGGCGCATATTCCTTCGAGCCTACGGAAGAATGGCAGGAAATCAGGCTGCAGCGTAAGCCGCTGGGAACCGTAGAGGGCGGCAAAGACGGTCTGGAATATCTGTTTTTGGACAGCGGTTACGAGGCGGACGGCGAATGGGTTGAAACGTATCCCGAAGATATCGTCATCCGTATATTGAATATGGAGGGGAAACCCGTATACGACGGCGTACAGCTGGCAATCGCCGGCGTTAAGCTGGTACTGACGGGCGACCCTGCCGCCGAGCGGTTCAACCTGAGCGGCATCAACGAAAACGATTACGCGGCCGTATGGACGGGGCGCGAACTTCCCGTGCCGCAGTTTACGTCTTCTTACGAGGCGAGCGGGTCGGGAATGACCGTCACGCAGAAAAACGTGTATGTGCAGATAGACGGCGGGGAAAAGCAGCTTGTAACGGGCGACGTTTATACGCCGCAGTCGGCGGGCGGCTACAAATGGATTTTTGAAACGTACGGCACGGATCGGGACGGAAAGACCGGCGTGCTGTCCTCGCACGAATACGCGTTTACCGTATACGACGTGCCCGAAACGCTCGGGACGGTCATTTTCGACAGCGAATTGGGCGTTAAACAGGTTACGGGCTATAACGGCGACGTCGAATTCGACGAATCCGTAAGATACGAAGGGCAGAACGGTACGATCAAACTGACGACTACGGCGCCGGTACGCGTCGGGGATACACCCAGCGTCGTAGATAACTGGGCGGGCATAACGTTCTCTTATCCGTATATAAGCACCGTAGAGGGATATGATTACATCGAAATCCCCGTCTACAACGCTTCGTCCGCGACCTTGTCGATCGGTTTGCTTTGGGGCGAATGCGTTTCCGTCGCTCCGGGGGCTTGGGCTTTAATACGCGTGAAAACGGAAACCATTAAAGCGGGCGTGTATACGCTGGCCTCCTGGGGCAATACCGTAAACGATCTTCCCGGATTTTCCGTGGCGTTCACCACGCCGTGGAACGATCCCGAGGTTCCGGCGGGCGCCGTCGTGCATTTCGGCGCGGCCGTGTTGAAAAATTATCCTGAAAAACCGGCCGACGGCGGCGACAAGCTCGTGTATCTGGACAGCGAATACGGCAGCGTGGTGGAAGCAAGCGGGTATAAGGGGATCCTGTCCTATACGACCGAGATAAAAACGGACGGGCAGGCAGGTTCCGCCTGTCTGACGCTGAACGAAGATATTCTGAAATATTGGGTAAGCGAAGATGATTACAGCGACGAGTTCGCCGGAATCATTCTGAGCGCGCCCAGCCATACCGACCTCGGCGCGTATACGCACATTCTGGTGCCTGTATACAACGGCAGCAGCGTGCCGATTTTGGCGGGAGAGATGTGGGGCGATAATATAGAGATCGCCCCCGGAGAATGGGGATATTACAAGCTGAGTACGGCTAAAATTGCCGAGGGCGTGTACACTTTGGCCGCAATCGGGGACAAAACGAATACCCTCGTCAATTTATCCGTTGCCGTCTGCCCTGCGGGCGACAGCAAGGAAATCGCGCTTGCGAAAGGTTCTCGGATCTGCTTCGGCGCTGTGGTAGGTTTGCGCTTGTCGGCCGATCAGCTGGTCAGTCTTGACTACGGTTTCGGCAGCGGACAGATTACCGCGTACGGCGGAACGACGGAATATGCGAACGACGTCAGATACGGAGGGCAAAAAGGCTCGACGGGGCTCGTTTTGAATAAGTCGGTGGAAAATTACTGGATAAGCGAGGACGATTTCAAGGATGAATTTGCGGGAATTATTCTGACGGCGCCCTCTTATACCGATCTGAGCGCCTTCGATTATATCTCCGTACCCGTATATAACGCCGCGAAAATCGATATCTGCGTCGGACAAATGTGGAGCGATAATATGCTGACCGTAAAACCCGGGGAATGGGGCGTTTATACCGTTCCGGTCAGCACTATCTGGTCGGGCGATAACAAAACTTTGGATCCGTGGGGCGGACAAACCTGGTCTTTGAACGGATTTTCGATAGCCGTGCGCCCGACGCAAGTAAAGGGACAGAAACTGAACGCGGGCGATAAAATTTATTTCGGCGCGATAACGGGCGTGCGGAACGAAGGCACGTATACCGGGGTAACGTACGAGAACAACTGGACGGCGAAGGGCGGTTCGGCAGCCGTTTCCGAAGGCGGCCGCAGCGTCGTCTTTACGGTCGATAAGGCGGATACGGCGGGCGATCACGTTGTAGGCATAAACGCGGTGGACGCCGCCGACTATGATTATGTGCGCGTAACGGTGCGCAACCTCGGCACGCACGGCGTCAACTTCTGGCTGTACGACGATTCCGAACCCGGATGGTGGCCGCTCGATCCCGGCGACGCAAAAACCATCAAGATCGATAAGAGCGTGATCGGCAGGTTTAAAGACGTAAACGGAACTGCGCTCGCATCGCTCAACGGGCTCGCGGTGAAAATTACGGACAAAGACAGCTGGGGAAACGACTTTACCGCGCACGACAGGGTGGCGGTCGAGGTGTCGTATACGCTGGTCAAAACGGATAGTCAAAATCAGATGCCTGCATAAAACCGACGGCAGGCGGACGCGCCCGTTTCCGACGACGGCGTCGCTGAACGGACCGGCGGATAAATGCATAAAACTGCCGCGGAGCATAAAACTTCGCGGCAGTTTTTAATTATCTTGCATAAAATACCGTCATTTAAAAGTATTTCAAGAGAAACTGTGCTATAATCGGTATATGGAAGCGTTAAAGAAAAAACGACCGAAACCGAAACTTCTCGTATTGTCCTCGCTGTGCGTTGCCGCGCTCGCCTTATACGGGCTGGCGCGCATACCCGTATTTTCCGAATACGTATTCGCGCGGGGGCTTACGCGCTGGCTTTCCTTTATTCTCGGTCGGCTGACCAACTATATACCCGTATCTTTCTACGAACTGACGGCCGTCTTTCTGATCGTCGGCGGCGCGACGCTCGCCGCGCACCTGATCGCGCTCCTCTGTAAAAAGAATTTCGCGCGCGCCGTTTTGTGGATTTACAGGCTGGCAGTCGCGGCGCTTTCCGTTCTGCTCGCGTTCGGCGCGCTGTACGCGCCCCTTTACGGGCGGCAATCCGCCGCGGAAGCGCTCGGTCTGGCGGATACCGAAGTTACGGATGTAAAACTGTACGACGCGGCGGCGTTTTACGTAAAGGAACTCAACGAAACTTCGGCGGCGATGGAACGCGGCGGGGAGGGAAACGTCCTTCCGCCTTACGGGTTCGGAGAGCTTGCCGACAGGCTGAACGCCGAATTCTCCGCGCTCGGCGGCGGATATTTCGCGGAGTGCGAGGTGCGGCCGAAAGCGGTGTTGTTATCCGTGCCCATGAGCTATCTCGGCATTACGGGCATATATTTTCCGTTTTACGCGGAAGCGAACGTCAACGTCAATATTCCCCCTTACGAACTGCCCGTTACCATGGCGCACGAAATGGCGCACGCCAAGGGCGTTTCGCGGGAAAACGAGGCGAATATCGTTGCATACGCGCTCTGTATCCGTTCAGGGGACGACTATCTGCGCTACAGCGGACTGATGAACGCCGCCGCGGTGCTGCTGAACGCCCTGCCCGAAGAGAGCCGCAAAGAACTGCGCGACGAGCTGGACGAAGAAATCCTCGCGGAATACGCCGCGGCAAACGAACATTACGCGAAATACGACGGCTGGATCGACGGCATTTCCTCCTTTTTCAACGATCTGTTTCTGAAATCGAACGGCGTAGCGGGCGGAACGAGAAGCTACGGCGAAACGGCGGAAAGCCTTGTGGCGCTTTACGAACAGCTCGCCTGAAAGGGACTGTGCCGAAAAAATTTCACATATTTTGTGAAAAATTTTTAAAAAGGGTATTGACAAGCGCGGAAACGTCGCTTATAATATAGGTGAACATAGAAATCGGCGGGAGCCGTGCTGAGGAGGGCAGACCGATGAACCAAAATAACGAGGAGCAGACGAGTTCGATCCTTTGACTTCCCGAGTGCTTAAAACGTAAGGGGAAGTTCCCGACGGGTCTGTTTCGTGCATTCAAAAAAAAGACGTTCGGAAAAGTGCCGCGCGTTCCACGGCGGAACGGGGAATGCGGGGCGTGCGCAGGGTGATTTCCGATAAAGAGGATCGTGTGAAAAAGGTTTCGGACGCGGTACGCAAAGGATAAAGGGCGCTTGAAGCGGCAGAAAATCGGGGCGGTCGGAGGAGTAAAAATAAGGACCGCGCGCACACGGGTGCGAAATTTGCCGTAAAATTCATACGATATGCGCCGCCGATTGCGGAAATGAACGCATGCCCACCGTTTTCCGAAGGAAATTACAGGAGTGTGCGGAAAGATCGGCCGTTTGCCGCCGACGCCGTTGTATAAGCGGGGTGAAAGGCATCGCCGCTTGGCGCAGCCGACGGACGGGCGATGGTCAAAACTGAATATTTTTGCGGCGCGGGATTTTCCCGCGCCGTTATTTTTTTACCTTAAAATAACTTCGCCGCATATAATAAATATATGTTGAACAAAGCGGTAATCGATCTTAACGTATTGAGGAACAACGCAAAGGACGTCAAGTCGAGGCTGAAAGGCGGTGCGCGTTTCAACGCCGTCGTCAAGGCGAACGCCTACGGGCACGGCGACGCGGAATGTGCGAACGCGCTCTACGATCTCGCCGATTCGTTTTCGGTAGCGCTCGCGGAGGAGGGGGTAAAACTGCGGCGCGCGGGAATAGACAAGGAAATCCTCGTGCTCGTGGAACCTTTTCCCGAAGATATGCCCGCCATGGTGAAATACGCGCTGACGGCGAGCGTTTCGCATATAAAAACGCTTGCAGCGCTCGACGGGGAGGCCAAACGGCGGGGCGCGTCCGTTTCGGCGCATATCAAGTTCAATTCGGGCATGAACAGGCAGGGCGCGGGGATCGACGGGCTGGAAGAACTCGCCGACGCCTTCGACCGCTATAAAAACGTAAAGCTCACGGGGATATATTCCCACCTCTGTGCGCCGGAAGATAAAAACGCGTTAAATGCCCAACTCGACAAATTTTTGCTTGCATATAAACTGATTAGCGGTTATAATAGAAACATATGCGCGCATATTTCCGCCAGCGGCGGTTTTCTGCAGGGCGCGCATTTCGACATGTGCCGCGTCGGCCTGCTGCTCTACGGGTATTACCCCTTTGAAAGCGACGGGCCGCACGTTGCGCCCGTTATGAAAGTTTTTGCGCCCGCGTTGGAAACGCGCGGCCTTTCCCGCGGGGAATATCTTTTGTACGGCGCGGATAAACTGCAGAAAGACGAAACGGTCAGCATCATCCGCTACGGCTATGCGGACGGCCTTCCCCGCAGGAAAAGCGGAGAGCTTCTGAAAAACCGCTGTATGGATTTAAGCGCGGTCAGGGGCGAGGTTCGCTCTTTGAACGTGCTGGAAAACGCCGAAAAGCTGGCGGCGGAAAATTCGACCATAGTATATGAATTGCTGTGCGGGGCGGCCAACCGCGCGGAAAGGATATATGTCAGATGAAAAAAGTAAGGGCGCGCAGGAAATATCTTGCGAAACGGGACAAGCTGATCGGCGCGGCGCGGGAGCGCGCGCAGTCGGCGCTGGAAGAAAATCTCTTTTCTCTCGGCGGTTTTTTCGACGCCCGCGATTATTTCGTGTATCTGAGTTTCGGCAGCGAAGTCGCCACGAACAACATCATTTCGGCGCTTGTCAACCGCGGAAAACGCGTATACGTGCCCAAACTTTCAAACGGAAAGATGCTCGCCGTGAAGATTTCGGGCGGAATGAAAGTCAATGCTTTCGGTATAGCCGAACCGACGGATACCGTTGAGGCCGAAAAAATAGACGTATGCATAACGCCCCTCGCCGCCGCGGACAGGCTGTTGCACCGCGTGGGGTACGGCAAGGGGTATTACGACAGATTTTTCGCCGAAAACGAATGCGTGAAGATCGGCGTCTGCTTTTCCGCGCAGTTCTCCGAAAAGGAGATCGAAACGGAGAGCACGGACGTCGCGCTCGACGTCCTCGTTTCGGAAAAATGGATAAAGAGGAAAGAAAGTGAAAGCGTTTAAGTACTACATGAAGGAAACCTGGGTATTGTACGTATATACCATACTCACCATGATCACCGCGTTGGCCATCGCCGCCATCGACGAAAAGCTGCTCTGGCTGCAGCTCATTTTATTCACGCTGAATATCGGGCTTTACGGGCTGGTGGCGTTCATGCTCGTTTTCAAAACGGGGGAAGAGGCTGCGAAACTCCGCCACGCCAACGATATAAAGCGCCGCGTCATCATGGAAACGGGCGATTATTACGACTTCAACCGCCAGGGCGAATACGGCCCCTATAAAGGCGCGGTTATCGGCCTGTTCGCCGCCGCCCCTTTGCTCCTTATGCTCCTCGTGCAGGTTATTTTAGACATCGCGGGGTCGGACAGCGCGGCGGTCAGCGGCGTTATCGGCTTTACCTACGGCGCGTTTTTTCTGCCCGTCCGCGTGATCAGCGAAACGGCCAGCGTGTACTGGTCGCTCTATGCGGTGGTCGTCATCGTGGCGCTCGCGCATATCGCCTATCAATGCGGCGCGCGCAAGGTGAGAAAGCAGGAAGAAAAGATAAAAAAGACAAACGCCATGATCTACGGCAATTCGGGCGGCAAGTCCGTTATCGGTCAGAAACCGATCGAAGAAGTAGTCAAGGAAAACGCAAAATACGCCAAACGCGTGAAAAAGAAGAAGAGCAGGAAAAAATGAGGGTCGTAGGCGGAATATACCGATCGAGGAAGCTCGATTCCTTCGAAGGGGAAAGCGTGCGGCCGACCGCAGACAGAACGCGGGAAAGCCTTTTCAACATTCTCGGCGCCGCGACCGTCGGCGCGCGCTTTCTGGACGCGTTCTGCGGCACGGGCGCCGTGGGGATAGAGGCGCTTTCGCGCGGCGCGGCGGAGTGCGTGTTTCTCGATGCCGACAGAAAAAGCGCGGCCATCGCCGAGGGCAATTTCAGGCGGCTGGGTATCGGCGCAAAGGTAACGCTCACGCGGGCGGAAAATTATCTTTCGGGGAACTGCGGGGCGTTCGACGTCATATTTCTCGACCCGCCGTACCGATCGGAATGCGGGCGCCGTGCGCTGGCGCTCATCGGGGAAAGGGGGCTTTTGACGGAACACGGCGTTGCCGTTTTCGAACACGAAGAGCCTTTTTCGGGCGAAATAGAAGGACTGTCCGTTACGGACGAAAGAAAATACGGCAGGGCGTACCTGACGTTTTTCAGGAGGAAATCGCTATGAGGGAATGCGTATTCGCGGGCACGTTCGACCCCTTTACCGTAGGGCACAGAGACGTGGTGGACAAGTGCCTGAAAATGTTCGACAAAGTGCATGTGGCCGTGCTCAACAACCACGATAAAAAACCGCTGTTCAGCGGGGAACAGCGGGTAAAATTCATAGAAAAGATATTCAAAGGCGATCCGCGCGTGGTCGTGGAACATTCCGACGGGCTTTTGGTGGATTTTATGAAGGAAAAAAACATATCCGTCAACGTGCGCGGCATACGCAACGCGGAAGATTTTAAATACGAAACGAATATGTTTTATTACAACCAGGAAATGTATCCGGAGCTCATTACGGTCTATCTGCCCGCCTCTCTCAGCAAAACGCACATTTCCTCCACTTCCATCAGAATGCTCATCAACGCGGGGGCCGATATTTCGCCCTACGTGCCCGCAGAGATCGCGGGCGACGTTACGGCCGCGTTAAAAGACAGAAAATAACCAAAAACAAAAACGTAAAGACCGCGTGCAGGATTTTGGAAAGAAAGAACCGCGCGGTCTTTATTTTCGCCTTTTTCAAGAACACGACGGACTGCGTCATGACCGAAAGCCCGCCGAACGATATGAGAAATCCGATCGCGGGCAGCAGGAAAAAGGAGGAGGATTCTGCGGCGGCGCTGATCCCCGTGGTGCATTCCACCAGCCCGAACGCGAAACCTTGCGCCAGTACGGGGTCGCCGAAAACGAGGGTGAAAAACCTGATCGGCAGGGCGAACGCGCCGAGATCGCTCAGCATTTCTATGAGCACGAAATACACCGTTACGATACCGCCGAGCACCAAAATCGAAATAACGCTGTCGTAAACGGCGTTGTATATCACGTTGTCGGGCGTTTTTATTTCGGGCGCGCGCCGTTCGGATTCTACGTATCTGCCGCGGAGAATAATCGCCGTTGCGAACACGGAAAGCAGGTGCGCGCCGAGTAAGGCGAACCCTGCGGCGGCGTCTTTCAAAATCATGCCGCCCACCGTTCCCACGATAAAGAGCGGGGAGGACAGCGAGCAGAAACCGCTCATTTTATAGGCGTCGTTATAGGTTATCAGATTCTGCGCGTACAATTCGGCGGTGATCTTGCTGCCGCCGGGGTACCCCGAAAGGGCGGCGATGAAAAAGCCGTAGCCGCTCATGCCGCCGCAGCCGAACGCGCGGCGGGTGAACGCCGCGGCCCTGGCGGCGAGAAAGGCCGCGCTTCCGAGCGAGGTCAGCAGCGCGGTGAACACGAAATAGGGGAACACCGAAGGAAGGATGTTGAAAGCCCACAGCTTTACGCCGCGCAGCGTTGCCGCCGCGTATTTTTCGGACGAAAGGGCGAAAAGCGCCATAAACAGCAGTATGAGCGCGGAAAATATCCCGTTTTTGTACTTGGACAGGTATTTTATCACGGTAAAGTATATTGCGCGCATGTAAAGATTATGCGGAAAATCCTTTCGATTGAGTTGTTTTTGCGCGCGAGGTATGGTAAACTGACAGTATGGATTTATTCGATTACAATGCGCAGCTCAATAAAAACGCCCTGCAGCCGCTCGCCGAACGCATGCGGGCGCGTACGCTCAGGGAATTTATCGGCCAGTCGCATATCGTTTCGGAAACCAGCCTTTTGTCGCGCGCCATCAAAACCGACAGGCTGGGCAGCTGTATCTTCTGGGGGCCGCCGGGCACGGGCAAGACCACGCTCGCCAATATCGTGGCGAATTCCACGGGGGGCAATTACGTGAAGCTGAACGCCGTGAACGCGGGCGTTGCGGACGTGAAGTCGGCGGCGGAAAAGGCGCGCGGCGATCTGAAACTTTACGGTAAACGCACCTATCTGCTGCTCGACGAATGCCACCGTTTCAATAAAGCGCAGTCGGATTCCTTGCTTCCGTATATCGAATGCGGGGATATTGTGTTCATAGGCTCGACTACGGAAAATCCCTACGCGGCCATGACTCCCGCCATCGTGTCGCGCTGCCGCGTGTTCGAATTCAGAAAACTGGAGGAAAGCGATATCGAGGGCGCGTTGAAAAAAGCGGCCGCCGATCGGGAACGCGGCCTCGGAAACATGCTTTTGAAAGTGGATGAAGAGGCGTACCGCCATTTCGCCTCCATGGCGGCGGGCGACCTCAGGGTGGCGTACAACGCGCTCGAACTCGCCGCGCTCACGACGTCGGCGGATAAAGAGGGCGTGGTGCATATCACCTTGCGCGACGCGGAGGAATCCATTCAGCGCAAGGCACTTTCCTACGACGAAAACCTGTATTACGACATGCTTTCCGCATTCTGCAAGAGCCTCAGGGGGAGCGATCCCGACGCCGCGCTGTACTACATGCACCGCCTGATCAACGGCGGGTGCGACCCGATGCTTATCGCGCGGCGGCTGGTCGCGCACGCGAGCGAGGACGTGGGCATGGCGGATTCCCGCGCGCTCGTCGTGGCGGTTTCCGCCATGACCGCTTTCGAGAAGATGGGAAAGCCCGAGGGCTTAATCCCGCTGACGCACGCCGTCATTTACGTATGCGAGGCGCCCAAGTCCAATTCCGTCATCGTGGCGATGGAGCGCGCCATAGACGACGCCGTGAAGAGAAAGGACGACGCCGTTCCCCCGCACCTCAAAAACGCCGTGTACGGCAGCAAGGAGGATAAAGAAAAGTCGGCGCAGTACAAATACGTGCACGACTACGGCGGATACGTGAAACAGCAGTATCTGCCCGATTCCCTCGTCGGCGCGGTGTATTACGAACCCAAGGACTCGGGCGAGGAAAGGGCGGTGAAAGAGCGCCGCCGCGCCAGGAACGGAGAGTAAATTTGAAGTAAATCGCCGTAAATTTTTTGCCAGCGCAAGACGCCCGACGGGGCGGCGGGTAAAACTCGGCGCGCCGCCCGAAAGGAATTCTTGCGCGGCGGCATGCGGATAAAAGCGTTTTCCGCGCGGGCCGTCCCGCGGCGAAAAGCATAGACTTTCAAAACAAAAAATAACGCGCGTTCCTTAGCGGGAAACGCGCGTTTTATTATTTTTCGTCGGGGACGATGAGGGTGAAATATTCGTTCTGCTTTACGCCCGAAACGATGGAAAAGAGATCGCACGCCGTAACGTCCTTTTCAAAACATTCGAGCGCGGTCTTTTCCAGCGCGCGGTAATCGCTCTTGCGCATGAGCACGGGCACTTTCGCCCGCTGTCTGATCTCGCTTACGAGCGGCATGGCCGATTCTTTCATGGCAAGCACCTTGATATAAAGGTCGCTCTTCATGCATTTTTGCACGAAGTCCTCCGTGATGCGCAGAAAGTTCGCCAAAAAAATGCGCCGCACCCGCGCCATGGTGTAGCGCTTCGTCGAAACTTTTTCTAAAAGATCGTCATATAAAAGGTTGTCTTTCAGAAGCGCCTTGATGCGGTTTTCCAGTCCCTCGGTGCAGTCGGATATCTTTTCCAGCTCTTCGGCCGTGGAGGTAACGAGCGCCGCCATCACGGCGGGGCGGAAGTCCGGCGGCAGGTCGGGCAGATCTTCGTATACGTATTTCGGCAGGTATTTTTTAATCTTCTTTTTCTTTCCCTCCCGCAGTTGGGCGCGTATGCTCTGCGCGCTCGTTATATACTTTTGCAGCTTTACGTCGTTATGGATGTTTTCGCGCAGGAAAGGGTAAAGTTCCAGGTCTGCCTGCCATTTGAGCGCGGCCTTGGCGTATTCCAGCGCGAGAATGTTGTTCGGCGAAGAAACGATGCTCTCGTCGAGATCGGGCAGGTCGAGCTTTTTCACCGCGTTGAACTTTGCCTTCGCCAGCGAAACGCCCGTTTCGAGCTCGCGTTTGAGCGCCTGCCGGAATTCCTTCGTTTCCGAAAGCATGGCGCGCGCGGCGTTTCTATAAGTGGCCGCGTCGCCCGATTCCACGCCGAAACAGAGCGAATCCGTCACGCCCATGCTCTTGATGATTTTGACCGCGCCCGTGGCGAAGAGTTCGGCGTTGGCGGTGGCGAACACGGCGGGAAGTTCTATCACGAGGTCGGCCCCCGCGTAAACGGCGTGCTTCGCCCGCGCGTACTTGTCGAGAACGGCCCCCTCGCCCCGCTCGCAGAAATCGCCCGACATCACTACGGTGAGCGTTTCCGCCCCGCAATCGCGTCTGATGTGGTCTATCAGCCTGAGGTGCCCCGTATGCAGGGGATTGTACTCGGCGATGCAAGCGCAATTTTTCATAAAAAAATCTCCCGTTCTTATTTACAATTCCAGTCGAATGTTGTATAATTGATAAAGGCGGGCATACCGCCTTATTGCTATTATACACCAAATCGGACGGAAAATAAAGAAATTTTTAATTCAGGAGAGTGGAACATGTCAAATTTTTTGGATGAGATTCTGGAAAAGTCCAGAAAACTGTCTAAGACCATCGTTCTCCCCGAGGGCGAGGACGAAAGAGTGGTGAAGGCCGCGGCGGACGCGCAGGTGAGGGGGATTGCAAATATCGTCCTTCTGGGCGACGAGGCGGAGATCAGAAAAAACAACCCCGAAGAAAATCTGGACGGCGTTACCATCGTCAATCCCAAGACCAGCCCCAAACGGGCGGAATACGCCAAACTTTTATATGAACTGAGAAAGAACAAGGGCATGACGGAGGAGGACGCGGACAAGCTCTCTTACGACAATACCTATTTCGGCGTGCTCATGCTCAAAGCGGGCGACGCGGACGGCCTCGTTTCGGGCGCGTGCCATTCCACGGCAAACACGCTGCGCCCCGGCCTGCAGATCGTAAAGACCATGCCCGGCGTGCCCCTCGTTTCCAGCTATTTTCTGATGATACCGCCCAAAACGGGCAACCAGTACGTATCGGGCGGCGCGCTCGTGTTCGCGGATTGCGGCATCAATCAGAACCCCACTTCGGAAGAACTCGCCTACATCGCCATCGCCTCCGAAAAGAGCGCGCGGACGATCGCGGGGCTAGATCCGAAAATCGCCTTCCTTTCCCATTCCACCAAAGGCAGCGCCAAGCATGCGGATGTGGACAAGGTGAGAAACGCCGCGGAAAAGCTGCACGAACTCGCGCCCGACATCGTGGCGGACGGCGAACTGCAGCTCGACGCCGCGCTCGACCCCTCCGTCGCCCGCCTCAAAGCGCCTAATTCCAGCGTGGCGGGCAAGGCCAACGTGCTCGTCTTCCCCGATCTCGACGCGGGCAATATCGGCTATAAGCTCGTGGAACGCCTCGGCGGCTTTATGGCGGTAGGGCCGATCTGCCAGGGCTTTGCAAAGCCCATCAACGACCTTTCGAGAGGGTGCAAGGTGGCGGATATCGTCGCGGCGGTGGCCATCACGGCTATCCAGACGCAGAATTAAAGGGAGGAAACAAGAAATGAAGATACTCGTCATCAACGCGGGCAGTTCGTCTTTGAAATACCAGCTTATCGACATGGCGGACGAAAGCGTCGTGCTCAAGGGGCTTTGCGAACGCATCACCGCCAAGGGCGGCAAACTCACGCAGAAGACGTTCGAGGGCAAGGAACTCGTAATCGAGCAGGATATGCCCACGCATAAAGAGGCGATGGAGCTTGTGCTCAAAGCCATGCTCGACCCCGAAAAGGGCGCGCTGAAAAATATGGACGAAATCAGCGCCGTGGGGCACAGGGTGCTCCATTCGGGCGAAGATTTCAAAAACTCGGTCGTGATCGACGAGGAAGTTATCAGGATCTGCGAAAAGAACGTCGATCTCGGGCCGCTCCACATGCCTGGCAATATCGCCTGCATCAAGAGCTGCCGCGAGGTAATGCAGGGCGTGCCGATGGTCGCGGTGTTCGACACCACCTTCCATTCCACCATGCCCCCCAAGGCGTTTATGTACGGCATACCTTACGAAGTTTACGAACGGTTTAAGGTGAGAAAGTACGGGTTCCACGGCACTTCCCATAAATTCGTTTCCGAAGAAACCGCAAAGATTCTCGGTACCGAAAACTGCAGGCTCATCATCTGCCACCTCGGCAACGGTTCGTCCATATCCGCGGTGAAGGACGGCAAGTGTCAGGATACCTCGATGGGGTTCACCCCGCTCGAAGGTCTGGTCATGGGCACGCGCAGCGGCGACATAGATCCCGCGGCGGTGGATTATATGCGTGTAAAACTCGGTTTGAAACCCGAAGAAGTGGTGGATTACCTCAATAAAAAGTGCGGCATGCTGGGCATCAGCGGCCTTTCGAGCGACTGCCGCGACCTCACGGCCGCCATGGAAAAGGGCGACGAGAGGGCGCGCCTCGCGTTGGAAATGACGGCCTACCGCGTGAAAAAGTACGTCGGCAGCTATGCCGCGGCGCTCGGCGGCGCGGACGCAATCGTCTTTACGGGCGGGATCGGCGAACATTCCCCGCTGATCCGCGACCTCGTTCTGCGCGATATGGAATACATGGGCGTGGAGTACGATGCGGCGGCGAACGCCGCTTACCCGCATGCGGGCGTGGGCGTTCTGAGCAAGCCTTCCTCGAAGGTCAAAGTGCTCATCGTGCCGACCAACGAAGAACTTTCCATCGCGAGAGAAACCGTGGAACTGACCAAAAAAGCGTGATTTTACGCTGAAAGTCAGCCTAAAACCCGTAAAAAAGCGAAAAAACACGTTAAAAAAGTTGACAATGCGGGGATAATATAATAAAATAATTAGGCTTGAACGCTTAAAGCAAGACGGCAAATATGATTATAGATTTAAAAGAGATCAGAAAAAGAGGGAAAACGGAGGAGGATTTTTTCTTCGAATACGTTCCCGAGGGGCAGCTCGTTTCCATTCCGAACGTCGCGCTCGTGCCGCCCGTAAAGGTGCTCGGCAGGATCGTGCTGACGGGACGGAACTCTGCGTTGGTCGAGGCGGAGATTTCTTTCACGCTCGCGGGCGAATGCACGAAATGCCTTTCGCAGACGGAAAAGAGCTTTGCCGTTTCCATGGCGGAGGAATTTTCTTCCGACGGCGCGGAGGGCGCTTACGAATACCGTTCCGATAAAGTGGATCTGACGAAAGCGGTGGACGATAAACTGATTCTGGAGATGCCGATGTCCTTCGTTTGCAGCGAAGACTGCAAAGGCATAGAAATTTAAGATTTAAGCGCAATACGATAAAAGAGGTGTAGAAAAATGGCTGTTCAAAAGAGTAAAACGTCGAAACAGAGAACGAATAAGAGGTGGGCGAACTTCAAGGTGGCGGCTCCCACGCTGACGGAATGCCCGCAGTGCCACGAGCTGAAAGTCCCGCACAAAGTTTGCAAGAAGTGCGGCTACTACGACGGCGTGCAGGTCGTGGAGCAGAAAGAAAAGAAAGAAGACTGAAACTTTCTTTATCGCGGACTTTAAGCGGATAGTATTCTATCCGCTTTTTGCATTTTAAAGTTTTTCGGAGCGAACGTACGGATATAAAAAAGGAGAGTTAAACACTCTCCTTTTTTCTTTTTACTTTTCAGTTTTGTTTGTTTATCAGCTGCTCGGCGGTGTCCCATGCCCGCGCACCCGCGTCAAGCATGTTTTCATATGCCAGCCGATTCCTTTTAAACGTTTTCCAGCCGATGACGGTATAGGGGATCATGATAACCGCAAACGCGAGGGAAACGAATATTTCCCAGATTTCCGCTTGCGTGCCGTTGATCAGTGCGAGTATGACGGAAATCAGAAAGATTGCAAAACCCACGGCGCATACGGCTGTACGTTTTACGGGTTTTTTCGGTTCTTCTTGAAATACTGCCGCCGCCCATATTTCTTCCTGTTCTTTCAGCGTTTGATAGTATTTCATCGATGTGTCGCGTATGAAGTGGAGCGTAACGTAATTAGTAACCGTTTTTACGGTGTTTACGTCGATTTTTCCGTCGTTTCCCGTTAATCCTTGCATAACTCCGCCTATCAATCCGTCGTCGTAAAATTTTACGCTTACACCTTTAATATCCGTGCTTTCACTGTATATTTCCTGTGCATCTGCCAGCTGCCAGCCGAAATTCGCCAAAGCGCTGATCACATCTTCTTCCTGTTCAGGGGTTACGCGTTCCGTTCTGTTTTCAATCATACAACATCAACACCGATTATTTTGCTCACGATTTTTGCGCTGCGGTTGCATATCCATACGGTAAGCACAGGGATGATGATGAGTCCTAAGATAAACAGCATGAACCACCAAAGTCCGCCGCCTTGTTTTCTTCCCTCCGATTTGATAAAGCGGTAATGGTTGATGCAAACCATGCCCAGCCCTGCGAACACTCCCCAAAGGAACATCATCGCCATGCTTAGATACCAGCCGACAGCGGGGATCACGCCGCATGTGCCGCCGATCACGAGGGAAACTGCCCAAAGTATCGTATAGAGGTTGCGCCTTTTGGCAATAACTTTAAGGCTTTGTTCCGTTGTGTCTTTTTGTCGAAAATGATACATTTTTTTCCTCCTACGTGGTATTTTTAATTTTATTATAATCTCAAATATTGAGATTGTCAAGTAAAAATTTCAGATTTTGATATAATCGTTAAAACGTATAAAATAAATATGAAAGAAATACAATTTTGTAAAAATCTGAAAGCCTTGCGGGTGTCGAAAAATTTGGGACAAAAACAGCTTGCGGAGCTGTTGCTTACTACTGTAAAAACCATTTCTCACTGGGAAACGGGGTACAGCGAGCCGTCTATCGAGCAGCTTTGCGCGCTCGCAAAATTGTTTGACGTTACGCTGGACGACCTTGTGTGGGGAGGAGGCTGAAATGATTCGCAGAGCAAAAAAAGAGGATATTCCCGCGCTGGCGGGGCTCGCGGCGAAAATGTGGAGCGGTACGGCGGAGGAGCTTGCCGGGGAATTTGGCGGGATATTCGGCGGCGACGCCGCCTTTTTCCTCTGCGAAGAGGACGGCGCGGCGGTCGCGTTCGCGCAATGCCAGATACGCCGCGATTACGTGGAGGGGACCTCGGGCGGTCCCACGGGATATCTCGAGGGAATTTACGTGGAAGAAAAATACCGCCGCAAGGGGATTGCCTCCGCCCTTCTGGCGGAATGTGAAAGGTGGGCCGCCGGCGAAGGCTGTGCGGAGTTTGCGAGCGACTGCGGCACGGAAAACGCCGAGAGCATCGCTTTTCATGCGGGCGCGGGGTTCCGCGAGGCGGCCCGCGTCGTTTGTTTCGTCAAAAAAATCGGTCGGCGGCAGACCGCCGATGGCCCGACAAAGTTCAAATAAAGCAAAACGCTCTCCGTTATTGCGGAGAGGCGTTTTTTGTTTTCGCTTTTTTCTTTGCGCGGCGTTCGTGTTTCGTGCCCGCGAGAGCGACGACGGCGCCGATCACGAGATAGGCGTAAAAACACAGTATGCGCCACACGATCATTCCCGTGAAACCGAGGCCGCCCGCGAGGTTGGTCTTGAAGATGAAGTAAAAGGAAAGTTCGCTTGCGCCCGCGTTTCCCGGGGTGGGGATGAACGCCACCGACGCGTACAGGATAATGACGATCTGCACCATCTGCAGCCATTCGAGAAAGCCGTTGGCGGGGATGTCGTACGCGAAAGTTTTCAGCGTAAAATACGCGATGGACGCCATCGCCAGCTGCGAGGCGAACGCACAGACGGCGGCGAGAACGAGCGTCAGTTTGTTTTTGCCGATATTTTTAAGGCAGGCGGCGTTTTTGCTCACGATGGCGATCGCCTTTTCCGCCGTCTTTTCGGGATCTTTCAAAAGCTTTATCCTGCCGCCGAAACGAATGATGCCCGTTACGATCTTAGTCGTCGCTTTCGGCATGATGGAAAACACGACAACCAGCACGGGCACCGCCAAATAGGATATCAGGCCTACGATGGACATTGCCTGCGTAGCCGTGGGGATAACGTGAAAGCTGAATATAAGACTCAATATGCAAAGTATGATGAAAGCAAACTGCTGCAAGAGAAAACAGCTGACCACCACCGCGGTGGAAGTGCCCGCGTCCACGCCGTTTTTCGCCAGCAGGTAGGCCGCGAAAGGCTGTCCGCCCGAACCGAAAGGCGTAACGTAATCGTAAAACTTTGTGATCACGGCGGTTTGCGCCGTAAGTTTCAGGCGGAATTGTCTTTTGAAGCCGTAAAGCAGCAACGCCGTCTTGAGCCAGTCGAACGCCAGCACGAGCAGACAGGATACGGCGGCCAGAACCAGATAGTACCAGTTGCCCCCGATCACGGACAGGATTTCGCCGAACGGGAGCGTTTCTTCGCCGCCCGCAAAATCGTTGAAGGCCGTCACGGCGATGCTCGCCGCGCAGATCAGAAAAAATACGGCGAAAAATACGACCTTCTTTTTTCCCGATCTCTTTTTCGGCGGGGCCTCGGCCGCGCCGTCAATCGCGAGCTGCTCAAAATTTTCCCCGTCCGACGGCGGCGCCGTTTCTTCGGCCGGCTCCGTTCCGGGCGGGGGAGTTTCGCCTACGGGAATGTCGGAAAGGTCTATTTCCAGCTGTTCCTCTTCGCGCGCGTTGTTGTTTTTATCGTCCATAAACTAAATACTTTCCACTCTGAGTTTTATTTTTGCGGTTTCTTCCGCTGAAATCCTCACGTCGAGCGTGAACACGCCGGGCGATTTGATCGGCGTATTTAATATTATTTTCTTTTTTTCGATTTCATAACCCTGTTCGGCGAGTTTTTCGGAAATTTCTTTGCTCGTTACGCTGCCGAAAAATTTACCGTTTTCGCCCGTCTTGACGCCGATCACGACTTCCCTGCCCTCGAGCTTTTCCTTCAGCTCCTTGTTGAGGCGTTTCTGCTCGGCGATATGGAACGCCTGAGCCTCCTTTTGCAGTTTATTGTCGTTGATGGCCTGGGAGCTGGCTTCCTTGGCGCTGCCGTTTTTCAGTAAAAAACGCGCGAAACCGTCCTTACAATCTATAATATCGCCCTTTTTTCCCGTGCCTTTCACGTCCTTGAGCATAATGATCTTCATAATTCACCCTCCTTGCGGATACATAGCAATATTTTACCGAACCTGAGCGGATTTGTCAACAAATACCGTATAAAAATTGAAAATACAGGCATAATTACAGATATAAACCGGCCGAAAAGCGCCGTAAAAAAGGAGAATCAGAATATGAACAGCAACAATTCCATCAAATGCGACGTAACGAAATGCCGCCACAACCTCAAGGGCTGCAACTGCCAGCTCGACACCATCAAGGTAACCTGCGGCTGCGCGGACAACCAGACCTGCTGCGACAGCTTTTCCGAAAAGAACGAATACTGAAAAGGGAACGCCCCGCGCTTTCGGCGCGGGGCGTTTTGCGTATTTGACATGAAAAAGGCCGCAATCGCTTGCAGTCTTAATCACATATATTATTCAGAAAAAATAAAAAACACGTATTTTTAAAATCTTGGAGAAAATCGGTAAACTTTATTTTCTTTACAAAATTATTATACCACAATAAAATCCTTTGTCAATAGGGTTTTTAAAAAAATTTAAGAAAAAACGGAAAAATTTTACAATTTCCGCCCCTCATTGCGGTTGGAGGAGGAAAAAGCGGGGCGGACGAATTATAAAAAAACTTTATAAGCGCGCCGGTTCGCTCTTTTTTGATCGGAAAACAAGTGCGGCCTGCCGCACGGGCCTTATCCGTTTCCCGCCTGCGGCGCCGCCGCGGAAAAATGCGGCGGGGGTTCGCCCCGCGCCCGAAATCGCCCCGCTCGAAAAAAGCATGTCGGCGGCTGTGCGCGGCGCTCGGCGGCGCAGACCGTACGTTTATATATTGCGCTGTTTCCGCGCCGCGTTCCGCTTATTCCCGTCCGATTATCCTCCGCCCGCCGCCCGTTCCCTTTTTCCGTTCCGGACCTGACGCACCGCCGCGGGGCCGCGCCCGTTTTTTGCGCGGAAAAGCGAGGGCGCGGGGATAAAAAGGGGTATTTTTGTTGCAAAGCGTTTTGACATATGATATAATGTTAAATATTCTGAGTGTATTATCGTTTAAAAGCGGAGGAAAGAAATATGGCAGAAGAAGTCATTCTGACAAAAGAAGGTCTTGAGGAACTTGAAAAGCGCCTCGAATACTTAAAAGTGCAAAAGCGCGCGGAGATCACCGAGCGCATCAAGGTCGCGCGCGAGTTCGGCGACCTTTCCGAAAACGCCGAATACGACGCGGCCAAAAACGAACAGGCGATGATCGAGGGCGAAATCCTCGAAATCGAAGAAAAGCTCAAACACGCCGTCGTCATCAAGGGCGCGAAAAAAGGCACCGTGTCGCTCGGTTCCAAAGTGGAAGTGTACGACCGCGGCTACGACGAAAACTGCGTTTACGAGATCGTGGGAACCACGGAGGCCGATCTCGACGCGGGCAGGATCAGCAACGAATCTCCCATCGGCAACGCGCTTCTCGGCAGAAAGGCGGGCGACGTGGTGGAAGTCGCCGTTCCCGAAGGCACGGCGGTGCTGGAGATCAGAAAGGTATTTTGATTTTGCCGCGGAGTGAGAAGATGCAGAACGACAACAGCGTAAATACAAACGTACAAACGGAGGCCGATCTCAACGAGATCATGAAAATCCGCAGGGAAAAGCTCGCCGCTTTGCAGGCGGCGGGGAAAAATCCCTATGAAAAAGTAAAATATCCGAGAACGCATTTCAGCGAAGACATCAAATCGCAATACGATTCTCTCGAAGGCGCCACGGTCGCCGTCGCCGGCAGACTGATGAGCAAAAGGCTCATGGGCAAGGCGGCTTTCGCCCACGTGCTCGACGGCAAGGGGCAGATACAGGTCTATCTTTCGGTCAACGACCTCGGCGAAGAATACGCCGCGTTCAAGGAATACGACATCGGCGACATCGTAGGCGTTACGGGCAAGGTGTTCAAAACGCGCACGGGGGAAATTTCCGTGCACGCGCTCGGAATAGAGCTTTTGTCCAAATCGCTCCTCCCTCTGCCCGAAAAATATCACGGGCTGAAGGATACGGACATGCGTTACCGCCAGAGATACGTAGACCTTATCGTCAATCCCGAGGTAAAAAACACCTTCGTCGTGCGTTCTAAAATCCTTTCGGAGATCAGAAAATATCTCGACGATCTCGGCTATCTCGAAGTGGACACGCCCGTGCTCCACACGCTCGAAATCGGCGCGGCGGCGCGGCCTTTCAAAACGCACCACAACGCCCTGGATATCGATATGTATCTGCGCATCGAAACCGAACTTTATCTGAAGCGGCTTATCGTGGGCGGGTTCGACAAAGTATACGAGGTCGGCAGGATATTCCGCAACGAGGGAATGGATACCTCGCACAACCCCGAATTCACCACCATCGAAATGTATCAGGCGTACAGCGACTATAAGGACATGATGGACCTGATCGAAAACATGTACAGGACGCTTGCGGAAAAGATCTGCGGGAGCGATACCGTTACCTATCAGGGGGTGGAAATCGCCGTCGGCAAGCCGTGGGAGCGGCTGACCATGGCGGAATCGGTCAAAAAATACGCGGGCGTCGACTATTACGACTGGAAGAGCGACGAGGACGCGCGCGCGGCCGCAAAGGCGATGGACGTCCCCGTGGAAGAGGGCGCCAAGGCGACCAAAGGCCACGTGCTCATCGCGTTTTTCGATAAATTCGTAGAGGAAAAGCTCATACAGCCTACCATCATTTACGATTACCCCGTGGAAAATTCCCCGCTCGCCAAGCGCAAGGCGGACGACCCCGCTTTCACCGAGCGTTTCGAATACTTTATCTATGCGCGGGAAATGGGCAACGCCTTTTCCGAGCTGAACGATCCTATCGACCAGCGCGCCCGTTTTGAAAAACAGGTCGCGGCAAAGCGCGCGACGGGCGCGAAAGCCGAAGTGGACGAGGACTTTATCACCGCTTTGGAATACGGCCTGCCGCCTACGGGCGGGCTCGGGCTGGGGCTGGACAGGCTGGTCATGCTGCTCACCGACAGCCCGTCGATCAGGGACGTTTTGCTCTTCCCGACCATGAAACCCAGAAAATAAACGTTATCAGGACGGAAAATGGACGCTAAAATCACAAAAAAAAGACTTTCCGAGATGCTGCAGTACGATTGGATCAAGATCTTGGGGGTGATCGTCGCGGCGATTATCGTGTGGGAACTCATTTTTACGATGACCGCCGTGCGCGTGTCTAACGGGCAGAATTTCAAAATCTATTATTATCCCACGCTGTCGGCGAACGGCGCGACCGAACTCTACGATTTTATCGAAGAGGACGTGCCGCTTTCTTACGACGTGCTCGAAGTCAATATCGAAACGCTCGACAATACCTACGGCAACACCATTTTGGGGCTGCGGCTGACCACGGGCGAAGGCGACATCATGATGATCGACAACAACGTTACGCACCCCGAGGGAGAAACGGAAGAGGACGGTCATCTGAAAGATACCTCCAATTTCTATCAGATGGTGGACAATTACAAGATCTGTCCGTACGACCGGCTGCTCGAGGACGCCAAAGACTATCTCGCGCAGTTTACGGACGACGGAACTTATACGGGCGAACTCGTCGCCGGAAAAGTCAACGAAAATTTTTTGAAGCGCATGAAACGCGACAACCGTTTCCGTTCGGCGGAAAACAAGAAAAAGGGGTTGGAGCAGGAAACGGAGCGGCTCGAAACTTTGCAGAAAGCCGTTGCCGATTTCGACTGGCTGTACAACGAATATAAGGACAGCGAGCTGTTCTTCAATTACAGAAAATATCAGATGACGGTCAACACGGGCGAAAACGTGGACGAGGGCTATAAACAGGCGTACGAAAAGGAAGTTTCCCGTCCGTACGCCGTCAACGCGGGTTTTTTGGAAACGCACGCGAAAGAGGGCAAGTCCATTGCGAACGTCGTGAGCAACGTAGACGGCGACAACGAGGGCAAGGCGGCGGGCACTGCCGTCATGGTGTTCGATTTCAAGGATCAACAGCCCGATCTGCAATACGAAACGATCGTGTTCATCACCGAGCTGATCAGAAATTATTCGACGCTGCTGCCGGAAAAGGTTTAACGTTATGGAAGGAAAGATCGAGAGCACTTTAAAGGGATATGCGAAACTGAGGCCCCTGCGCTTTCACATGCCGGGACACAAGGCGGAAAAAGAGTTCTGCAAACATTTTCCGGGCGCGGCATACGATATAACCGAACTCGGCTTTTCGGACAGCCTGCAGCATCCCGAGAGCATCATTCGGGAGGCGGAGGACGAAGTCCGCGACGTTCTCGGCGCGAAAAAAACCTATTTTCTGACGGACGGCTCCACGTGCGGCGTGCTTTCCATGCTGTACGCGGCGCGGGAATTCGGCAGAAAGATCATCGTCAACCGCAACGCGCACCAGAGCGTATTCAACGCCTGCAAGCTGTTCGGGATTGAACCCGTAATACTCAATCAGAACGTCAAAAACGGCGTGATGATGCCCCCTACCGCGGACGAACTGGAAAAGACGCTCGACGATACGCCGGAGGCCATCGGATTCCTGCTGACGTATCCCGATTATTACGGGCTGACGTTCGACATCGCCAGGGCAAAGGAGCTGACTGCGTCGAGAAACAAACTGCTGCTGATCGACGGCGCGCACGGCGCGCATCTTCGCTTTGCCGCCATGCCTCCGTATGCCGGCGATTTCGCCGATATCTGGGTGGACGGCGTACATAAAACGCTGCCCTGCCTGACGCAGGCGGCGCTTTTGAACGTGGGCAACAAGGGGTTGATCGCCAAGGTTACGAACGCGGTCAATATGTTCCGCACCACCAGCCCGAGCTATGCGATCATGTCATCGATCGAATACGGCGAAAAATTTATGGCGGAAAACGGCAGGGAGCTTTTGAGCAAGCTGCGCGTGGAAGTCGCGGCGCTCCGCACGCGGCTGGAGGCGAAGGGCTACGCCTGCCTCAAGGACGCGGATTCGCTGAAACTCGCGGTGGACTTCAAACCCGTGGGAATATCGACGTACAAGGCGGAAAAGATACTCAACAAACATAACGTCTTTGCGGAAATGAACGACGGCAGATATCTGCTGTTCCTCTTCGGCCCGACGACGGACAAGCGTTCGCTCGACGTGCTGGAAAGCAGGCTGAAAAAACTCGTTTCGCGCGAAGATCTGAAAAATACGTTCGCCGCGCGGGCGGACGTGCGTTTCGGCGTGCGCAAAATGCCCTATCTCACGGCCAACGTCAACAGCCGTAAAGAGAGCGTGGATTTGAAGGAGTCCGCGGGCAAGATCCTCGCGGAAAACGTGGGCGTTTTTCCGCCCTGTTTCCCGCTCTGCATGGCGGGCGAGGTGATGACCGAGGACATCATCGCCATTTTAAGCGAGGCGAAAAATACGTTCGGCATCATCAACAACAAAGTGAAAGTGGTAAAAGAGCAGGCGGATAAATGAAAGGCAGATTCATAACGTTCGAGGGCTGCGAAGGCGTGGGGAAATCCCGCCAGATATCCTATGTAAAGGAGTTTCTGGAAAGCCGCGGCGCGCCCTTTATCCTTACGCGCGAGCCGGGCGGCCCCGCGATATCGGAAAAAATAAGAAAAATCATTCTTGACGCGGAAAATTCCGCCATGACGGCGGAATGCGAGGCGCTTTTATACGCCGCCGCGCGCGTGCAGCACGTCAGGGAAGTGATCGCGCCCGCGCTCGCCGCGGGGAAAACGGTGCTCTGCGACAGGTATATCGATTCCTCTTTCGCCTATCAGGCGTACGCCCGCGGGCTGGGAGAAAAGTTCGTCAGGGAAATCAACGCCTTTGCGATGCGCTATATGCCGGACGTAACGCTGTTTCTGGACCTCGAACCCGAGGCGGCGTTCCGCAGGAAGGGCGGCGCGGACAAGGCCGACCGCGTGGAACTTTCGGGGCTGGACTTCCATAAGAAGGTATACGAAGGATACCTCGCCGTGGCGGCGGAATATCCCGAACGCGTGGTCAGGATAGACTGCCGCGGCGAAAAACATCAGACGAGAGAAAAAATCCTCGCGGTCTTAAAAGAGAGGCTTTTCGATGGAAAATAACGCGCTGATCAGGCGGACGAACGCTTATAAAGTGGTGGAAAACGACAAAAAGAACGGCCTTTTCCACGCCTATCTTCTTTTGAGCAAGGACGAAAAGTACCTCAAAGAGGACATGAAGGCTTTCGCAAAACTGATCATGTGCCGAAACGGCGGCTGCGGAGAATGCCGCGTCTGCCGTCTGATCGACAGGGAAAATCACGCCGACGTGAAATTTTTACCCGAAAACGGGGATAAAATATTGACGGAGGATATAAACGCCCTCATCGAGGAAAGTTACGTAAAGCCCCTCGAAGAGGATAAAAAGCTGTTTCTGATCGTCGGCGCGGAAAAGATGCCCGCCGTCGCGCAGAACAAACTTTTGAAAACGCTGGAGGAGCCGCCGAAAAACGTAATCATCTTGATCGGCGCGACCAACGAATACGCCCTTCTGCCCACGGTGCGTTCCCGCGTCAAGACGCTCGCCGTGCCGCTCTATACCGACGAGGAACTGATCGGCGCGCTGAAAGAAAAGTGTCCCGACGAAAATAAGCTCCGCCTCGCGGTATCCTGCGGGGACGGCACGCTCGGCAGGGCGGAGGATCTTTACGGCGATACGAAGCTCGAAAACCTGTTCGATTTTGTCGCCGGCGTTATCGTGAACATGAATTCCAGCAGGGACGTGCTGGAATATTCGGGAAAACTCGCGAAGATGCGAGACCATCTCGCCGACGTTTTCAATATAGCCTCCCTGTATTTCAGGGACATGCTGGCCGAGGCGCAGGGCGCAAGGGCGGATAACGCCGTGGCGCTCGCAAAGGTGCGCGGGGCGGTCGGGTTCAATACGGGTGCGCTCGTCTACGCGCTCGACAAAACGGCCGAAGCGGTCAAACGCGCGGCTTACAACGCGAACGAAACCATGCTTATCGAGTGGTGGCTGTTCGCAATTTTGGAGGGAAAGCATATATGGCAAAGATCGTAGGCGTGAAGTTCAAAAACACGTCTAAAATATACTATTTCGCGCCGACCGAGGAGGAATACGCGGAAAATTCGGGCGTGGTGGTGGAAACCGCCAAGGGGCTGGAATACGGCGTGGTGGCGTTCGGCGTGAAAGAGGTGGACGACAAGGACTGCGTGCTGCCGCTGAAACCGATCATCCGCAAGGCGAACAAGCGCGACATGGAAAACATGAAACGCAACGAAGCCAGGGTGCCCGAGGCGCTGAAAATCGCCGAGGAAAAGGTGCGCGAGCGCAAGCTGAAAATGAAACTCGTCGGCTGCGAATATTCTTTCGACGGCAAAAAGGTAGTGTTCTATTTTACTGCGGACGGCAGGGTGGATTTCAGGGAACTCGTCAAGGACCTCGCCTCGGTTTTCCGCATCCGGATAGAACTGCGGCAGGTCGGAATCCGTGACGAAACCAAACTTATCGGCGGGCTGGCGCCCTGCGGCAGGCCGTGCTGCTGCGGCAGCTGTATGCCCGATTTCCGTAAAGTCAGCATAAAAATGGCCAAAACGCAGGGGCTTTCGCTCAACCCGTCCAAGATAAGCGGGCTGTGCGGCAGGCTGATGTGCTGTTTGGAATACGAAAGCGAATATTACGGCGACGCATACAAAAAAATGCCCAAGCTGGGCGGTAAAGTCACCACGCCCGAGGGCGAGGGTGTAGTCGTTTCCAACAATATGCTCAAACTGATTTCCAAGGTCAAGATCGTTAAAAACGACGGCAGCGAGGTCTATAAGGATTTCCCCGTCGGCGAACTGAAATTCAAGCGCCAGGGCGGCGCGGCGGAGCCGGACGAAAAGGAGATAGGCGAGCTGAAAGAAATTTTGGATTAGCGCAAATTAACTATTTACAAAACGCAGAAAGTGTGCTAAACTATAGTCAATACAAATTTATTTTATATCGGAGGTAACAATCATGGCTTATAAAATCAGCGACGAATGCATTTCCTGCGGCGCTTGCGAAGCGACCTGCCCTGTCGGCGCGATCAGCGCGGGCGACGCTCACTACCAGATCGACGCGGACACCTGCATTTCCTGCGGTTCCTGCGCGGAAGGCTGCCCTGTCAGCGCGATCAGCGAAGAATAAGAAGGAAGGGAAAAGCGCGGCTTTTATGCCGCGCTTTTGTTTTTTAAAGCGCCCCCGATTGCAAAATAAACGCGGCTGTGGTATAATACAATGCATATGAAGAGATTGGACGATCTGCTCGTCGACGGAATGAAGATATATCAGGACGACGACCTTTATAAATTCACTTCCGACTCCGTGCTGTTAAGTCGGTTCGCGCGGGCAAAAAAGAACGAAATAGCTGCCGATTTCTGCGCGGGGAGCGGTATCGTCGGGCTGCATTTCTACGCGCTCAACGCCCGCGTGATAAAACGGCTCGATCTCTTTGAAATGCAAAAGCCGCTCTGCGCGCTGGCGGAAGAGAGCATCGCGCTCAACGGCCTTAAAAACGTGAACGCCTACAACATGCGCATACAGGAGATCGGCGGAGATTTTACGGAAAAGTATACGCTGATTTTATGCAACCCGCCCTATTTTTATAAGGAAAAAGCGGCGGGGGAGCCTTTTGAAAAGGCCGCCTGCAAATACGAACTGACCGTTACGCTGGAAGAGATCGTCGAAAAGGCGGCGAAATGCCTGCGTTTCGGCGGCAGGCTGTGCATGGTGCATGCGTCCGAGCGGCTGGCGGACTTAATGTATCTGATGAAAAAGTATAAACTCGAACCCAAGCGCCTCGCGCCCGTCGCCGGGGCGGGCAGGGTGTATTCCGTGCTCGCGGAGGCGGTCAAGGGCGGGAAGGCGGGACTTTCCGTAGAGCTTCCGAAAGAAAATTAAAGGGGGACGTCATGCTTTATATCGTGGGAACGCCGATCGGCAATCTGAAAGACATAACGCTGCGCGCGCTCGAAACGCTGAGAAACGCGGATGTCGTCGCCTGCGAGGACACCCGTCGTTCGCTGGCGCTGCTCAATGCGTACGACATAAAAAAGCCGCTCGTCAGCTATCATAAGTTCAACGAAAAGGAAAGCGGCGAAAAGTTGATAGAACGGCTGAAAAAAGGCGAGAACGTCGCGCTCGTTTCGGACGCGGGCATGCCGCTCATATCCGATCCCGGCGGCGTGCTCGTGAATATGCTTATCGAAAACGGGCTGGAATTTACCGTGGTGCCCGGGCCCGCGGCTTTCGTTTCTGCGCTGGCGCTCGGCGGTCTGGACAGTTCGCGTTTTTGTTTTCTGGGCTTTCTGCCCGAAAAAAAAGGAGAACGGGAGGCGTTTTTGCAAAAGTACAAGGATCTCGACATGACGCTGGTCTTTTACGTCGCCCCGCACGATCTGAAAGAAACGGTTTCCGCCGTGTACGCCGCGTTCGGCGAACGGCGCGCCGTGGCCGTAAAGGAAATAACGAAACTGCACGAGCGGCGGGAGGAATTTTTTCTTTCGCGCAACGTGCCTACGGAGCCGAAAGGGGAATACGTGCTGCTCGTTTCGGGCGCGGAGGAAAGGGAAAACGCGTTGAATTCGCTGTCCGAAAAAGAGCATATCGATCACTATATAAAAAGCGGCATGAGCAAGATGGACGCGCTCAAAGCCGCCGCAAAGGACAGAAAGGTTTCCAAAAGCAGTCTGTATAAATACACGCTGGACGATTGAAGGGGCCGCCGTCGGCCGGTTTCGGACAAATCTGCCGATTTTGCTTTAAAAAGCCGCGGCGGGAAGCGCAAGTGCCGCAGGGATAAAAACGGAGCGAAGATCTTACAAGATCTTCGCTCCGTTAAATATGCGGTTCTTTTTGAATTTAGTCAATAGTTTATTAACCTGCCGTTATCGTTCCATTCCCCGTAAAGCTTGCCTTTTTTGGTGTTTTCGATAAATTTTTGCAGCCTGCTGTTGAATAAATCGGGTTGTTTTTTCTTGATTTGAATTGTATCTATACGGACACGCCGATATAACGGCGGAAAACTATTGAAATTCTGCCACACCGTTTTATCGGCTTTCAACGCCGTTAAAATCACGCTGTCTATTGTAAAACCGTTTTCGGACATATCGGGCAGAACGGCGCGTCCCGCCTCTGTCATAAGCCCTAATTTTTCAAGACGTCTGCAACGTTCTTTATTCAGTTCCGACCACAAGCTTTTTTTCTTTCTCGGGGCTAATTTCTGAGCGGTTATTCCGTTTTCAAGCGTTTTGGTAGTGCTGTCTATCCAACCGTAACACATTGCTTCTTCAACTGCGTCTATGTACCAAAACGTGTTGTCGTTTTGCGGCCTGCCGCGCTTTACGATAACCCAGCATTCATTTTCTTTATAATGGTTTTCAGCAAGCCAAATACGCAATTCGTTTCGATTTTTTGCGGTTAAAAGATTTTTGGGTAGCATATCGACTCCGTTAAATTTCCGCCGCGTTTTTTTATTTCGTCGTGGAGCCGAAACCGCCGTTGCGCACCGAGGTCGCTTCGTCGTCGCGGGTGATGAAAAATTCCGTGAATATGCCCTGCGCGAACCCCTGTCCCTTCCGTACGGTAACTTCTTTGTCTTCGTAAGAACAGTTGGTCAGCTTAATCATGATGTGCCCCTGGTTATCCGAATAATAGTAATCGGCGTCGATTACGCCCACGGTATTGTCGAGTTGCAGGCGGTATTTGAATCCAAGCCCGCTGCGCGGATAGACGGAAAGAAAGTAACCTTCGTCTATTTTCGCGCGTACGCCCGTGGGAATTTTCACGCTCTCGCCCTTTTTCAGCGTGAAGTCCGCGGGGGCGTAAAAATCGTAGCCCGCGCTGCCCGCCGTCGCGCGGCGCGGGAGGATTATATCGTTATAATCGGCGGGAAAAGCGGCGTCTTTCGCCGCGGCGTCAAAGATTTCCTTATCTACTTTTTCAAAATTCGCAACTTTTTTCATGTTTTTATTATAACATACGAACGCCCGCGCTGTAAAGCGCGGGCGCAGGTTTTTACTTTTTAATAATTCCGATCAGGTTTTCGTACGTTCCGGGGAAGAACATGAAAACCACGATGAGCGCCAAGAGCGCGAGAAAGATGATCTGGAACACTATGTTGCGCTTGGATATCGCCTCCAAGCCGACGACCGCCACCAGCAGCAGCGAACCGTACGTGCGCAGGATTTCGAGAATGTTCATGAACGTGCCCTCCGGTATGAAACTGAAGTTCGCGTTTATTATGAGCAACGCATACACGAGCACCATTACGACCGCAAGGATCTCACCAATAATGTCCCAAACTTTTTCCATTTTTTTAAACATTGTTTTTTACCTCCCGTTTAAGACACAAAACGGCGACAAACCGTTTTTTCCATCATAGCAGAAATAAACTTTTTTGTCAATAACGTATATAAAACTTTATTCCCCGAAAAAAGTATGTTATAATATTAAAAAGTCAAGGAGGGATTTATGAAAGGTAAAATAATTCTCGGCATGATGCGCATTGCCAAACTCGGCGTGAAGGAAACGGACAGGCTCGTCCGCCGCGCGCTGGATTTAGGCATAGATTTTTTGGATAACGCAGATATTTACGGCGGAGGCGATTCGGAAAGACTGCTGGGCGAGGTTCTGGGGCAGGACCGCGGCCTGAGGGATAAACTGTTTATACAGAGCAAGTGCGGGATCCGCAGGGGCTGTTTCGATTTTTCCAAAGAACATATCCTTACGAGCGTGGACGGCATACTGCAAAGGCTGAAAACGGATTTTTTGGACGCGCTGCTGCTGCACCGACCCGACGCGCTCGTCGATTTCGGGGAGCTGAACGAAACCTTCGCCCTTTTGTATAAGAGCGGCAAAGTGAAATCTTTCGGCGTGTCGAATATGAATTCTTACCAGTTGCAGCTTTTTGAAAAATACGTGAAACTGCCCGTAAAATACAATCAGATGCAGCTGAGCGTGGTTCATTCGCATATGATCTCGCAGGGGCTGTTCGTCAACATGAGCGCGCCCGAAAGCGCGGACAGGGCGGCGGGCACGCTGGAATACTGCCGGCTGAAAAACATAACGGTGCAGGCGTGGTCGGCGCTGATGGCGAGCTGGGAGGACGGTTCTTTTATCGACAATCCGAAATATCCCGCCCTCAACGCGGAACTTTCCGTTCTTGCGGAAAAATACGGCGTGTCGAAGTCGGCGGCGGCGATCGCCTGGATTTTGCGCCTGCCGCAGGGCGTTATGCCCATTGTCGGCACCACGAGCGTGAAACATCTGGAGGAGCTTGCCGCCGCGCAGAACGTTTCGCTCACCCGCGAGGAGTGGTACGCACTCTATCAGAGCGCGGGGCATAAACTGCCTTAAAAAAAGCGGTACGGAATTTCCGTACCGCTTTTTATTATAAAAATAATGCTAATTTTTGCGCATTCCCTTGATTTTGTGCCTTTTTCCGCAGAGCGGCGTATGCTACAATGATAACGGTAAAGGAGCGCAAAAATGAAAAAATTTATGGATAGGGACTTTCTGCTGGATAACGGCACGGCAAAGTTCCTGTATGAAAATTATGCAGAAAAAATGCCCGTGTTCGACTATCATTGCCACCTCGACGCGCGCGAGATTTACGAAGATAAAAGATTTTCCACGATCACCGAAGCGTGGCTCAAAGGCGATCATTACAAATGGCGGCTCATGCGGCAGTTCGGAGTGGAGGAAAAATACGTCACGGGGGATGCGGAAGATTACGAAAAGTTTCTGAAATACGCCGAAGTCGTGCCGTACGCCATAGGGAATCCGATCTATCATTGGACGCATCTCGAACTGAAACGCTTTTTCGGCATAGAGGAAACGCTTTCGCCCCAAACGGCGGCTTCGGTGTACGCCCGCGCAAATAAAACGCTGCAAACGCTCACCGCGAGGCAGATGATTTTGAAAAGCAACGTCAAGGCGATCTTTACCACGGACGATCCTGCGGACGATCTTAAATGGCACGAACTTCTGAAAAAAGACCGTTTTGCCGCGGACGTCCGCCCGACGTTCCGCCCCGACAAGGCGATCTCCGCGGAGAACGGAGGATACGGAGACTATTTGAAAAATCTCGGACGTTCCTGCAATGCGGAAATTAAAAGCCTTTCCGACCTTAAAAAAGCGCTTTCCGCCCGCATGGATTATTTCGCGGCGCACGGTTGCGTCTGCGCAGACCATTCGTTCGGCAAGGTAGAATATCTGCCCTGCACGGAGGAAGAGGCCGCCGCAATTTTTCACAGGCTTCTCGCGGGCGGCGGGACGGATAACGTCGGCTTGGAAAAACTGAAAGGAAATCTCGTACTTTTTTTGGGGAGGGAATACGCCCGCCGCGGCTGGGTTCAGCAATATCATATCGGCGCATTGCGCAACAATTCCGGCCGCTCTTTCAAAGAACTGGGGCCGGACGCGGGTTTCGACGCGATGAACGATCTTCCTTTTGCGGAAAAGCTCGCCGCGCTGCTGGACGCGCTCGATCGGGAAAACTCGCTGCCGAAAACCGTGCTCTATTGCCTCAATCCGAAAGACAACGAAACGCTCGCCGCGCTGATCAACTGCTTTCAGCGCGGCGCGGGCAAGATGCAGTTCGGTTCGGGCTGGTGGTTCAACGATCAAAAAGACGGCATAGAGCGGCAGATGGAAACGCTTTCCCAAATGGCGCTCGTTTCCCGCTTTATCGGCATGCTTACCGATTCGCGCAGTTTTCTCTCTTATACGCGGCATGAATATTTCCGCAGGATATTATGCAATCGTTTCGGCCGCCTGATCGAAAACGGGGAATATCCCGCGGACACGGATTTTGTAGGCAGGATCGTGGAGGATATCTGTTACAATAACGCCGCGCGCTATTTCGGATTATAAAAAAACGCCTTCTTCGGAAGGCGTTTTTTTAATGCTGGTATTGTTTCGGCGAATACCCCGTATGTTTTTTGAAAAGGCGGGAGAAGTAATTATAATCTTCAAAGCCGAGTTTGAGCGCGATCTCCGTCAGCGAATCCGCGCGTTCGACAATGAGTTTTTTCGCCTCCTCGATTTTCAGTTTGTTAAAATATTCGATAATGGAAAAGCCGGTTTCTTTTTTGAATACGGTGTCGCAGTACACGGGGGAAAAGAAGGTCTGTCTGCCTATTTCCGCCAGCGTGAGGCGGCGGCTGAGGTTGCTCACCAAAAGTTTTTTTATCTGAAATACCAGCTTTCCGTTTTTACTGCTCCTGCTGCGTTCTTCAAGCAGGAGCAGCAGGTATCCGAGCGCGAGCCGCTCTTTTGCGGCGGCGTTTTCAAAATTGCCGAGGGAAACGTTGTCCAAAATTTTCACGAATGCCAGAACGTCCGCGTTCACATACCGGCGCGTCAGCACGGGAAAGGGCGCGTCGGCGTTATCGGGAAGAAAAAAGTTGAAACTGACGTAATCGCAGCCGTTCACCTCGTAACGGCTGCGCGTAGAACCGCTCCTCAAAAATACGGCGTCTCCGCTTTCGAGCGGATATTCCACGCCGTCCACAACGTAAGTCATGCGCCCTTTTATCAATACGGTCAGTTCGTAAAAGGGGATCGTGGTCTTTTCCATGGCGTTCATCCTGCGGAACGCGTTGTGCCTGAAAAATTTCAGTTCGATTTCGTCGGTTCTAAACATAAATGAATATAGTGCTAATTTCAGTCTTAAAAATTGAAATAATGCATTTTATTAAATTAAAATAATGCTATAATTAGGATAACATATTCCAAAGGGGCATGTCAAGGGAAAGGATAAATATGATCAGACTTTGCGCATTTGCCGACGAAGCGGCAAAAGAACTTGCGGAGCAGCTCCGCATCATGAAAGAAAACGGCGTTTTTCTGCTGGAACTCCGCAGTATCGACGGGATCAACGTGGCAAAAATGAGCCGTGCGCAGGCGGCGGATTACAAAGCCGAAATAGATAACGCGGGCGTCAGCGTCTTTTCGATCGGTTCGCCTTTGGGAAAAGCGGATATTTCCTGCGATTTCGAAGAATACAAAAAGACGATAGCGCACGTTTACGATCTTGCGGAAATCTTCGGCGCGGAGAACGTGCGCGTATTCAGTTTTTTCAACGCTTACGGCAACGCGGAGGAAGTCGTTTCCCGTCTGCAGTACATGGCGGACGCGGGGCGCGCGCGGGGGCTGAATATCTGTCACGAAAACGAAAAAGAAATCTTCGGCGATACGCTTAGCCGCGTGCAGTATTTGCAAAGCCGCGTCAAAGGGCTTAAATACATATACGATCCCGCAAACTTCATACAATGCGGGGAAAAGGCGGCGGATACGCTCTCCGCGCTCGCGGCGGACGCTTTTTATTTTCATATCAAGGACGTGATCGCCGCAACGGGCGAGCTCGTGCCCGCGGGCGAGGGGGACGGCGATATAGCCGGACTTGTCGGGGGAATAAAGGGGGATAAAGTGCTCACCCTCGAACCGCATCTCAGAATTTTTTCGGGTTACGGCGAAATAGACAACGCCGAAATGAAAAACAAACGCGCTTTTCGGAGCAACGAGGAGGCTTTTGCGGCGGCTGCCGCCGCGCTGAAAAAAATTCTGGCTGACTGCGGATACAGAGAAAAAGGAGGTTCGTACGGCAAATGAAACGATTCGGGCTGAATTTGTATTCGGTGAGAAACCTCATCAAAACGGAAGAAAGTTTTTTAAATACTGCGCTGCGGCTGAAGGAGCAGGGATATTCTTATCTGCAATATTCCGGCGGGGAGTTCGATCCCGCCCGCATTGCCCGCGTGAGCGAAGCGAGCGGACTTCCCGTCGTTCTCACCCATGTGCCGATGGCGCGTATTTTAGAGGATACGGACGCGCTTATGCGGGAACACGAGCTGTTCGGCTGCAGAAATATCGGTTTAGGCATGATGCCGCTCGATATTTTGCAGGACGACGAGGCCTGCCTTGCCGCGATCGGCAAACTGGAGCGCGCCGCGAAAAAAATGCGGGAAAACGGTTTCGGCTTTTTCTATCACCATCACCATTTCGAGTTCCGGAAAATGAAGGACGGCAGAACGGTTTTCGACGCGTTGCTCGAAACGGCGGAACACGTCAACATAACCGCGGATACCTATTGGCTGCAATACGGCGGCGCGGACGTCGTTTCCGCGCTCGAAAAGCTGCGCGGCAGACTGGAATGCGTGCACCTTAAAGATTACAAAATAACGGGCGGCGCCGAAAAGGGCTACGCGCCTGATTTCGCCCCTCTTTCCGAGGGCGTGCTCGATTTTAAAAAGATCGTGGCGAAGATGAAGGAATGCGGCGCAAAGTATTTTCTCGTGGAACAGGATAACGCCGCCGACTTTCCCGATCCGCTTTTGCAGACGGCGGTCAGCGCGGAGTATCTGAAAAAGGAGGTGTGATATGGAAAAAGCGAGAATAGGTATCATCGGGTTGGGCAATCAGGGCAGCATGTATCTGAAAAAACTGTTCAACAAAGGGAAGATACCGAGCGGAGAAGTTACCGCCGTATGCGAAATCAACCCGGATAAAATCAAGGCTTTGGAGGGAGAACTGCACGGCGCGAAAGCGTTCGCCGACTATAAGGAACTGCTTGCGAGCGGTCTGACGGACGGCGTGATCGTGGCCGTTCCGCATTATCAGCATCCCGAAATCTCGATCGCCGCAATGGAAGCGGGCATAAACGTTCTGTGCGAAAAACCCGCGGGCGTGTATACGAAACAGGTTAAGGAAATGAACGCCGCCGCGGCAAAGTCGGATAAGCTTTTCGCCATCATGTTCAACCAGCGCACCAACTGCGTGTATCGGAAAATGCGGGAGATGATCGCCTGCGGCGCAATAGGGAATATCAAGCGGGTGAACTGGATCATAACCAACTGGTACAGGAGCCAGAGCTATTACGATTCTTCGTCATGGCGGGCGACATGGAAGGGCGAAGGCGGCGGCGTGCTGCTGAATCAATGCCCGCACCAGCTCGATCTGCTGCAATGGGTGCTCGGCATGATGCCCCGCCGCATCCGCTCGTTCTGTCATTTCGGCAAATGGCACGACATCGAGGTGGAAGACGACGTTACCGCCTATCTCGAATACGACAACGGCGCGACGGGCGTTTTTGTAACTTCCACTGCCGATACGCCCGGCACGAACAGGTTGGAGGTAACGGGGGACGGCGGAAAACTCGTCTGCGAGTCCGACGAACTTACCTATTATCGGCTCGAAGAAAACGAACGCGTATTCAACGCGTCCTATACGGGCGGTTTCGGCGAGCCGAAATGCCGCGTCAGCAAACCCGAAACGGACGGAAAAAACCCGCAGCACGCGGGAATAATCGAAAATTTTGCGGCCGCGATTCTCGGCAAGGAAAAGCTGTTCGTAGACGGAAGGGAGGGGATCAACGGCGTGGAGATCATGAACGCCATGCTTTTATCCGCGTTTCTCGATAAAACGGTGGAACTCCCCGTCGACGACGAACTGTATCTCGCGGAGCTGAACAAGCGAGCGGCAAACGGCAGGGAAAAACACGTGCGAGAGCGCGTGCTCGGCACGGAGAAATCCGTAGCCGACGGGAGAAAGCTATGAGAACCGCCATCGTCGGCGCGGGAGCGATCTCCGCCGTTCATGTCAATGCGCTCCTGTCGCAAGGGCGCCGTGTGGATTTTATCTGCGATACCGACGCGGAAAAAGCCCGCGCACTGAATGAGAGATTTTCGCTGAACGCGGAAATTTATACCGATTACGAAACGCTTATCGAAAGCGGGAAGGTTGACGTCGCGCATATCTGCACGCCGCATTTCCTGCACGCGCCCATGGTCGTGCGAGCGCTCGGAAAGGGCGTGCACGTCCTCTGCGAAAAGCCTCTTTGTATCTGCGAAGAAGAGCTGCGCGAAATATTGCGGGCGGAAAAGCATTCGTCCGCCCGCCTCGGCGTATGTTTTCAAAACCGCTATAACGCGAGCACGGAATATGTGATTAACGCGTTGAAAGCGCGCAAGATAACGGCCGCGGTCGGCTCGCTTTTCTGGAAACGCGGCGAGGAATATTATCATAGCGCGCCTTGGCGGGGAAAATTTGCCACGGAGGGAGGCGCGGCGCTCATCAATCAGGCGATACACACCCTCGATCTGCTTTCCCTGCTGTGCGGCGGTTTCGACCACGTTACGGCAAATAATTTCAACATGTCGCTGCAAACGACGATAGAAGCGGAGGATTCCGCCTGCGCTCTGCTGGAAAAAGGCGGGCTGAGGTGCAATCTGTTCGCCACCGTTTCCGCAGGAGCGGATTTCCCCGCGGAGATAAAGCTGATGACGGATAAAGGCCTGCTGTCTTTTACGTGCGAACGCGTGGAGGACGGAAACAGGATCATGAGAGAAGAGGAAATACGCGAAAACGCGGGTAAAAAGTGTTACGGGAACGGGCATGCCGCGCTTATCGCCGATTTTTACGGCTGCGCCGAAACGGGAAGAAAGTTTTCCGTGGACGGAGAGGAGAGCGCGAAGACCATGCGCCTCGTCTTTGCCGTATATCGTTCGGAAAACAGAAGAGTTTCCGTATGAGAGAGGATAAATAAGATGAAGATGACATTCAGGTGGTACGGGGAAGGGGACAGCATCCCGTTAGAATACATAAAGCAGATACCGAACATGAGCGGGGTGGTAACGGCGGTGTACGACGTGCCCGTGGGCGAAGTGTGGAGCGAAGAGAAGATAATGCGGCTGAAAGAGAGCAGCGGAAAGGCGGGGCTCGAGATGGAGGTGATCGAGTCGGTGCCGGTGCACGAGGATATCAAGCTGGGGAAAGCGGGACGGGACCGGCTGATCGCGAACTACGCGCAGACCATACGGAATTTAGGGAAAGCGGGAGTGAAGTGCGTATGTTACAACTTCATGCCGGTGTTCGACTGGCTGAGGACGGAGCTGAAGCATAAAAACGAGGACGGGAGCACGAGCCTTTGCTACGAACACGAAGCGTTGATGAAGCTCGACCCGAAGAACCTGCGCCTGCCGGGGTGGGACGAGAGCTACACCCGGGAAGAGCTGAACGGACTGCTGTCGGCATATAAAGGGATAACGCACGAAAAGCTGTTTGAAAATCTGGTGTACTTTCTGAAAGGGATCATGGCGGCGTGCGACGAAACGGGGATAGACATGGCCATCCACCCGGACGACCCGCCGTGGGACATGTTCGGGCTGCCGAGGATCATAACGGGGGAGGAAAGCTACGAAAAGCTGTTCGCGGCGGTGCCGGACAAACACAACGGCATCACGTTCTGCACGGGGAGCCTGGGAGCGGGACGATGGAACGATCTGCCGGGAATGGCGGCGAAATACGCGGAGAGGATCTATTTCGCGCATATAAGGCAGCTGCAATACGAAGGGGAAAGGGATTTCAAGGAAGCGGGGCACCTGACGAAAGGCGGGAGCCTGGACATATACGGGGTAGTGAGAGCGTTGGTGAAGAACGGGTTCAAAGGATACGTGAGGCCGGACCACGGGAGGAACATCTGGGGAGAGGACGGCAAACCTGGATACGGGCTGTACGACAGGGCGCTGGGGGCGGCGTATCTGAACGGGTTGTTCGAAGCGGCGGAAAAGGAGGAGGAAGAAAAGAATGGTACCGTTTAAGGTGGATCTGAGGAATGAAGTAGCGGCGGTAACGGGCGCGGGAGGAGTGATCTGCGGAGCGTTTGCGAAAGCGTTGGCGGAATGCGGAGCGAAGGTGGCGCTTTTGGACGTGAATTACGAGGCGGCGTTGCGGCAGGCGGAGGAAATAGGTGAACGGGCGGTCGCGGTGCGGTGCGACTGTCTGAACAAGGAAAGCATAAAGGCGGCGAAAGAGGAAGTAAACGAAAAGCTGGGGCGGGTGAGCCTGCTGATCAACGGAGCGGGAGGAAACAACGCGCGCGCGACGACGGAAAACGAAACGATGGAGCGGAGAGAAAAGGAAGGAAAGGACTTTTTCGCTCTGGAGGAGAGCGGGTTCAGGTTCGTGTTCGATCTGAATATCACGACGGCGTTTCTGGTAACGCAGGTATTTGCGGAGGACATGGTGGAGAGAGGAGGGAACATCATCAACGTGTCGAGCATGAACGCGTACCGGCCGCTGACGAAGATACCGGCGTATTCGGCGGCGAAAGCTGGGATAAGCAACTTCACGCAATGGCTGGCGGTACATTTCGCGCCGTGCGGGATAAGGTGCAACGCGATCGCGCCGGGGTTTTTCGTAACGAAACAGAACAGAGAACTTTTGTACGAGGCGGACGGGAAGCCGACGGCGAGGACGGGAAAGATACTGAGAGCGACGCCGATGAAGCGGTTCGGCGAGATAGGCGATCTTACGGGCACGCTGTTATGGCTGGCGGACGAAAAGGCGAGCGGGTTCGTCACGGGAACGGTCGTCCCCGTCGACGGCGGCTTCTCCGCTTTCTCCGGCGT
>ERZ1106932.48-NODE-48-length-47916-cov-26.365012_pt1 | contig 47916 bp, 36 predicted proteins | sample MGYA00403665_ERZ1106932 | MGnify/ENA primary metagenome ERZ1106932 (study PRJEB35170, sample SAMEA104062448) | human gut metagenome | biome: human gut; feature: human-associated habitat; material: faeces | place: Denmark | collected 2012-08-24 ... | reverse complement strand
TGTTGGGCTTTTTGTTTAAGCACGAGACGTTAATTGTGAAAAAGGTATAAACGGTGCGGGCGTATCGGTTGGTGTTGCTAAGGATTTTTGTAACCAGGCAACATCAAGCCATTTACCATGTTTAAAACCAACTTGTGTTAGTTGGCCCACTTGGTGATACCCAAAATGTTCATGAAAAGCAATACTACGTGTATTTTCAGCAGTAATGACAGCGATGGTTTGGATAACATTTTGCTCTTTCAGATATTGTTCGAGTGCTTGGTAAAGTTGCTTGCCCACACCACGTCCCTTTGCAGTCGAGCCAACATAGACGCTGAGCTCAGCAGTCCATTGATAAGCTTCGCGTTCGTTTAAGGGGTGCGCATAGGCATAACCTAAAATTTTGTTGTTATCTTCAGCAACAAGATAGGGGTGTGTCTGTAGTGTTGTCGTGATGCGTTGTTCAAATGTTTGCAGACTGGGGATGTCATATTCAAAAGTAAAGGTGCTATCCAATACGTAAGGGGCATAAATATCAAGTAACTGTTGGGCATCATTTTTGGTGGCAATTCGAATGATCATCACATACACTCCGTTTGATTAATGTTCACAGTATAGCATACGTCGCGAAGAGAAACAGCCAGTAGGTGATAAAAATACATAGCATTAATTTATTACAATGTCAATAAATTGTTTGGAGGATCAAAGTGAGAAATTTATTGACAAAAAACGACACGGTATTGTTTATCATGTTGATAACGGTTGTTAACAAACGCCGTTAGAAAGATGAGGTATTATTCTATATGAATAAATTTAAAAAAGTGGTGTTAACTGGTGTCATAGCTAGTGGCATTTTTTCGGGTATTAGTTTTGCCCATGCGGACCAAGTAGGTGGCGGCGAGTGGCGCCATGGGGTTGGGAGTTATTATGTCTGGTCGTATTACTTTCATAATTACCGTAACCACAGTTCGTCGGTTTCGGGTCAATATTTTGCATCGAGTGGTCGAACAAGTCCAGGATATGATGCACAAGCTTCAGCTCCAAAGAGTTTGTTTGGTAATAGAGCATATTATGATTTCTGGTGATGTGGTTAAGCGCGGATGAAACGTTTACGTCAATTAAGAAATAGTGTTTATATTATCTTTATTTTCCTCGTTAGTGTGATATCTGTGGCGGCCGCCATGTCGTATGCGAAGGATGCGGCCTATTTTGGCACACCGACAAATATTTCAATTGTGAATAATAGTAGTGATTTACGTACTGCCACATTGAATCAAGCGATTGCCGCGTATGCAGATACCCATGATTTAGTGATTATTAAACGTGTATATCCAAAAATTGATGGCAAAATCATCCCGAAAAGTTATATACTTGGGCATCAAAAACAACACATGATTGGGGTACCAGACGCTAGTATTGAACATCGACAAAATATTGCAGATCGTGATGTGTTGTCTGATTACGGTGTGTTTGGGAAGGGGAATCATCAAGGATTTTTGGCATTTTTGTCTAAAAAAAATATTCAATTTATGGTGTATAATCCAACAGCTTTGTCAGCAGTGTTATCAGATCTCACAGGACAATTGGCTGTTTCACGACTAGATATCTTGTTAGTGATGATACTCTTAGTCATTGTGATATTGAATAGTTTCATTATTTTTAAACAACGACGGCAATTTGTGATACAACAACTTTTAAAGGGACAAACCAAAGGGACTGCCGTATTGACGATTTGGTGGTCTAACATAAAGGTCTATGTTTATGCTTATCTCGTTGGACTACCCATTATTGTTGGTGTTTTATGGTTGTTGTTACCGGAGATGCTCACTTATGAATTAATCATCGTTAACGTGATGTTGTTACTATTTTTTGGTGCTGTTGCTGTTAGTACGATTATTTTAACGATTTTGTTCAATCGTGGGCAACTTGTAGCGGTTCTGAAAGGACGCGGGAAGCAAATCTTGATTCCAATCGTATCTTGTGTCATTTTAGCACTAACATTTATGAATTTTGTGACAACACTAGATTTGGCACAAAAAGAAAATCGACAAATTGATTTAATACGACAAGGGCAACAAAAATGGGAGCAAATCGCTCATTTTTCAGTTTTAACCATGCACACAATGTCCAAACAAGATGATGTGCAGATCAAAACGAGTCACTTATTGCTGAATCAGATCGATGAATCACAACTGTTAATGAGCATGTTTGCACCATTCCAAGGACCAAAAATAACCTTGGGGCGGGATCAACCTTACGCACGTGATATTTATGTCAATCCCACTTATTTTAAGTATCAACAGGTACGATCAGTTACTGGAAAGCGGTTAACAGCAGATGATTTTCATGCACCCGTCACGTTATTGACGACAGAAAATTTATCGCCGACACAAATACAGGAAAATTATGCGATACCCAATGGCATTGACGTCGCCAATATCGTAATCAAGAAAATGCAACCGACGTCAACCTATGTTTTTCTTAATGCGACGCAGGAACAGTCGTTTGCCTACCAAAAACCAAAACATATACTGGTGATAAATTTTCATGCTGTACAGCATGATGCAATAGCACAATTAGATAACAGTGGGACAGTTGCGACAGAAAAACCAAGTCAATCGATTGTGCAGAATTTGTTGCCGTGGTTGTCACAACGCAACGTCATGGTTAACTTGGCTTCTGAGGAAAATAAAAACCAAGTCATGACGGTTTTAGGACCAAATATTCAAGACATCAGTAGTACGAACAAGCTGCGGGCGACCTTGAAACAAACCTATTTATTGCGTAAAAATGTCTTATTGGGGAGTTTGATACTGGCAATTTTGGTGGTGCTATTGTGTGGCCTGTTTACTATTTACATCATATTTATGGCTTATCGTCGTTCATTGTTTGTAAAACAAGTTTATGGCATATCATTTATTAATCGCTATCGTCACATTTATCTCATGTTATCGTGTGCGTTGTTACCAGGCATCTTGTACGCAACTTCAAAGACTAGCGTCTTGATAACCGTTATTTTTGTCATGAGTTGTCTGTTATTGTTTTTCACGTACCGCATTATGGTGAATGAAAGGCAAAGTTATTTAATACTTAAGGGAGAGTTATGACGCTAGTTTTGGAAAATGTGAGCAAGCAGTTTGGTAAGCACCAGGTTATTGATAATCTGTCAGTTGTGTTTCAGCATGGTACGAAATATATTTTGCGCGGGCGCTCTGGAGCTGGGAAATCGACAATTTTAAATATGATTGCACGTTTTGATGACGATTATCAAGGCAACATAACGTATGATAGTGGTAATCTGAAAACCATCAAAAAAAGTCGGTTTTATCGTGACTATTTGGGTTATCTGTTTCAAAATTATGCGTTGTTAGAAGATCAAACAGTTTTTGATAATTTAGCGCTTGTTTTTCGACACCGTATTCAAAAGCGAGATACGGAAGAGATGAAACAGGCATTAGAGGCTGTGGACTTATCTAAATCCTACTTGAAAAAACATATCTATGAATTATCTGGTGGTGAACAACAACGTGTTGCAATAGCCCGCTTAATATTAAAAAAACCACGCATTATTTTGATTGATGAACCAACAGCTGCATTAGATCACGATACTGCGACGGATATTTTATACCAGGTACTGGATCGTTTGATTAACGACCAGACCATCATGATTGTTGCTACCCATGATCCTTTAGTTATTCAGTGGGGGGATGTGATGATTGATGTTTAACATGGGGCCTATGCTGTTCGTCATTCATGATAGGGCATACAAAAAGTATATGGTTTGCTATAATAATCGTAATTGAAAGGATGGATGGGTTGACACATGCAGTTTAGAAACGCGACACACGAAGATATTAAGATGATTTTGACAATTGAAAATCAAGGCTTTAACCAAGATGAGGCGGGAACGAGAGACCAATATCTTGATAGAATTGCTAATTTCCCAGAAACATTTATTGTGGCTGAAGATGAACAGGCAGGTGTTCTCGGCTTTATTTGTGGACCAGCTGTCAATCAGCGTTTTGTTGAAGACTGGATGTATGAAGAAAATCCGAAAAATATCGCCCAAGGGGGCTATCAGACCGTGCAAACAGTCGCAGTTCATCAAGCTGCCCGTGGTCTTGGTTTAGGGAGTCAATTATTGGCACAGTTAACAACGCGTGCGCAAGCAGCTGAGCGTGAAGCCATCGCTTTAACGTGTTTAGCTGATCGTATTCCTTTTTATGAAAAAAACGGCTTTACGAATCTCGGCCCGTCACAATCTACTCATGCTGGTGAGCAATGGTACAATATGGAAAAAATCTTACAGCATGCCTGAATTTTTAACGTCTGGGCCAGTACCAGACGTTTTTGCTATATGGCGGGAATATTGTCTCGGTTAGATAACCATGGTAGACTGACAGTTAGGATATAACGTTGGCTAAGTCAGTTATAAATTGTCGACTAATCCAAGTGCAGCATGATTAAGGAGATAAAAATATGTCATGGGTATATCTATTGTTAGCCGGTTTATCAGAAATTTTGTGGGCGACGACGATGAAATTAAGTCAAGGCTTCACTAAAGTTGGCTGGGTGATTGTGACGATTATTGGGCTTATTGCCAGCATGGCGTTTTTAATCCAAGCCGTGAAACAGCTACCCTTTAGTTTGGCCTATCCAATTTGGACAGGAATTGGCGCTGTGGGGTCTGTTGTGATGGGTGTTGTGTTGTTTCGAGATCAATTTCCGCCAGTTACCTGGTTTTTTATTGGGTTACTCATTGTCGCTATTATTGGGATAAAAATAACGGCTGGCGAATAAAAAACGCGTAATTGCTACAGTGACAAACTGTAGCAGCTACGCGTTTTTGATTGCGTTAATCATTAAATTCTAATAAGATATCGTTTTTGGATACTTGTGATCCAAAGGCCTTTTTAAAGGTTAATTGTGGCAAGGCATTGGCATTAGTGATCGTTACCATCACAGTGTCATCTAGCTGTGCATCTTGAATGGCCTTGTCCCAGAATTCGATGAGCAAGTCACCTCTCTTCACACGTTGGCCTTTATCAAAGTAAGTAATGAATCCGGTACCTTGCATGGATACGGTGTTAATACCAATATGGATTAGCGTGACCACACCTGAATCAGATTCAATACCGACCGCATGACGTGTTGAGAAGGTTGAACGAATCACACCATCAAATGGGGCGTAAACACGGCCATCGGTTGGTTTAATGGCAAATCCTTCGCCAAGCGCACCTGAAGCAAAGGCAGGATCCGAGACGGTTGCTAAAGGTTCTAACGTACCGGCAATTGGCGCATAGTATTGTGTGTGTGCTTGATCCAAATCAATGAGATCTGACTGACTATTTTCAAACTTTTTACCCCAAGTCTTTTCGAGTTGGTCAACAATTTCGGCATGTTTGTCTTCTGTTAACGTGACACGACGATAAAAGACGAATGCACCAATTGAAACAATGATAAAGGGTAGACCAAACATAATGATTTTAAACGTGAGTTGGCCAGAAGGGGTGATCGAGCTGGCAGTTGCACCAGTTGTCATACCGGCAGCAACCGCAGTCAAACCAACCGCACCGTTTGAGATCGCACCGGCTAATTTATCTAATAAAGGCCGAACAGAAAGCGTCAAAGATTCGTCACGATGATTGAGTTTCAATTGGCCATATTCAACAGAATCAGAAATGAGCATCAAGACAACCAAGAAAACAAGGGGTTGTGGCAAGGCAAACAATTCTGCTGCAATCAATACGAGCGTTAACGAACCGCCAGCAAAGGAAAATAGGATGATGCCAGAAAGCATGATGGCAATACACCAGAAGAATAGCTTACGACGATTAAGTTTATCAGATAGGGTTGGGAATAGAGCAACGGCCACTAAGCCAGTGACAATGTTTAAGCCGGCTAAGATTGAGAAGGCACTAGAGTTACCCAGGATAAATGTGAAATAGTAAAGTTCTAACGAATTGACAAGGGTCACACCTGTTGTGTAGAGTCCGTATGCTAAGGCAATCCACATCAATTGATCGTTGTGTGTCAAAATGTGAAAGACTTGCTTGAAGGTGGTACGTTCTTTGTTTTGACGTAAGGTTGAATCAATTTCTTTAGTTCCTAGGCCAACAACAATTGAACTGATCCAGGCAACAGTTGCAACAATCACGGCAAACCAGAACCAGCCTCTTGAGTCACCGGTACCGCCATTGCTCTTCATTGAAAAGAACAATACCAGTGGCATCACCACAACGCCGACCAAGTTACCACCGATAGTTGAGCCGATACGGGCAAGCGTTGCCGTCTTTTCACGTTCACGTGAATTCAGAGTCAAAGCGGGAATCATTGACCAGAAGCCAATATCCTTAAATGAATAGAAGATATCCATTGTGATATACACGAAGCCAAAGAGCAAGAGATACAAAACCGGATTGCTCTTATTGATACCGCCCATATTTGTAAACAAAATGATGAGGGCAATGGAACCGATGGTCCCACCAACGACGACCCAAGGTTTAAACTTTCCCCAGCGCGTCACGGTATTATCAATCGCGTTACCAATAAAGGGATCAATAATTAATTCCACAAAACGCAGGACGAAAATAATCAGAGTGATATAACTAATCATCCGGTCGTTTTCGGCGGAATTACCGGTGTTAAACAAATGTGTCGTGACGAACATGATAAAGTACGTCGATAATGTCGCAAAGAAGACATCGTTACCAAATGCACCAAAGGCATAAGATAGACGTGATGACATAGTATGTTTGTTAGAAGGCATAGCTCGTTCTCCTTTTTAATATCAGCTAACACAAACATTGTAAGCGCTTTCAAATTAAAAGACAAGACTTTTACTAAAATTTTAGTAAAATATAGCAGTAATAATTTTTTGTAGTAGAATAAAAGATAACGATATTTTCGTGCAACTATGCACACAGTGGAGAGCGTCTATGGTAACTATCAAACAAATTGCGGAAACGGCTGGCGTGTCGTCGAGTACGGTGTCGCGTATTTTAAATGACGATACAAGCTTGTCTGTTTCATCAGCAACGCGACAGGCTGTGCTAGAAACGGCGCATAAGTTAAAATATGTGAAACGGCGCAAAGACACGTCGATGAAAAAAGTTTGTCATGTGGCTGTGATCACGGTTTTTTCGGAAGCGCGTGAGGCAACGGATGCTTATTGGCGGCAAATTTACTTAAGTATTGAAAAACATGCCCGACAGATTGGGGTTGTGATTGATGATGTGATTCGTATGGCACAAGGGATTGATCAACAAACGATTGCGGCGTATGATGCCATCATTATATTAGGGGATATTTCCCAACAAGCCATTTTTACCATTAAACAAATGAATCCACATTTAGTTTTGGTTGATAGCAAAGCACATGATGATGATATTGATGTGGTTGAGCCAGAAATGGCCAAGATGACGGCGAAAATTCTGGATGATTTTTATACTGCCGGTCGTCGTCATATTGGGTTTATTGGTGGCACAAATGAATTGTTTGAGCTAGATGGTACTACCAAGGGGAGTGCGGCAGACGTACGAGAAACGGTGTATCAACAATGGATTGCAGCCCATCAGTTAACACCCTATAGTTACACAGGGGCTTGGCATGTTGAGACAGGGAGCCAAGGGGCTACGGCATTATTAGATGACGAACCAGACATTGATGCGCTGTTGGTTGCCTCGGATCCAATTGCCATTGGCGCTATCAATGCGTTGAAAATGCGCGGACTTGAGCCTGGCAAAGACATTGACATTGTCAGTTTTGATAATTTAGAATTGGCTGCCTACTTGGTACCAGCTTTAACAACGGTTGATTTAAAGCCAGAAATATTAGGGCAACAAGCGCTGATACAGGCTTGTGATTTAGCCCAAAATAAGCGGGATTGGGCAGTCTGGACAACGATTCCAAGTCGATTGATTTACCGCGAAACGCTCACGGCAACGAAAAAGTAAGCGTTTACATTTTAGTAAAATAATGATACTATATGCTTGTAATTTAGTAAAAGTTTCCTGGAGGAAGACAATGACTAGTGCAAGCATTTTTTTTGACGCTGAAAACAAGGTTTTTCATCTGAAAAATGATCAAATATCGTATCTTTTTCAAGTTGAGACGGGGGACATTTTAAGTCATCTCTATTTTGGCCGTCAGATAGCAACATATCATGATCAACGGCGTTATCCAAGAATCGATCGCGGTTTTTCACCGAATCTTGCTGGCGATCCTGGGCAAGTCGATCGTGGCTATTCAAAAGATACGTTACGTCAGGAGTTTTCAGGCTTTGATACGGGTGATTTTCGGCAACCGGCTGTCGTGATTCGGGCTGAAAATGGTGCGCAAGCAACAGATTTTCGTTATGTCGATTATGAGATACAAGCGGGTAAACCAAACTTAGCGGATTTGCCCCAAGCTTATGTCCTAGCACCTGAAGAAGCCAAAACGCTGATTGTCCGGTTAGTTGATGCGACGTTAGATGCGGAACTGTACTTGTCTTACACCATCTTCGCCGATCGGCCAGTGATTGCCCGCACGGCAAAACTCATCAACCGTGGGACCCAAACATTGCAGGTAGAAAAATTAGCGTCAGTACAACTAGACGTCATTGAAAATCAACTAGAAGTTATTGCCCTACATGGCGCACATTTACGCGAACGTCAGGTTGAGCGGAAAAGTTTGCCGCATGGTATGACGTCATTTGCCAGTCATCGTGGTGGTAGCTCACATCATATGAATCCCTTCATTGCATTAGTCGCACCAGATACAACGGAAGACAGTGGCACAGCGATTGGCGTACAACTGGTATATTCCGGTAATCATCAATTTACGTTGGAAAAAGACTATGTGGATCAGGTACGTGTCCTGGCAGGCATTAACGAACAAGGCTTTAGTTGGCAATTATTGCCAGATGAAGCCTTCCAAGCCCCTGAAGCCTTACTCGTCTATTCGGAGGCTGGCTTGAACGGCATGTCGCAAGCTTATCATCACTTATTGCGTGAACGCGTCGCTCGAGGACGCTTCCAATATGCGCCGCGTCCCATTGTCATTAATAATTGGGAAGCGACATATTTCAATTTTGATGCGGAAAAAATTGATCATATTGTGGACCAGGCTGCACCGCTAGGTATTGAAATGTTTGTGTTAGATGATGGCTGGTTTGGTCATCGTGATGCCGATACAAGTTCTTTGGGTGATTGGTATGAATACGCTGATAAACTCAAATCGGGTGGTGGATTAGCCGGTATTTCGCAGCGTGTGCATGATCGTGGCATGCAGTTTGGTATTTGGATTGAGCCAGAAATGGTTTCAAAAGATTCACAGCTTTATCAAGCGCACCCAGATTATGCAATTCAAATTCCCAATCGAGATATGACACCTAGTCGTGATCAGTATGTCTTAGACTTTTCGCGTCAAGAAGTGGTGGATGCGATTTACGACCAAATTGCCGCCATTTTGGACGACGTCCCAATTGATTATATTAAATGGGATATGAATCGCCATTTAACCGAGGTGTATTCGGCAGCCTTACCAGCGGCGCAACAAGGAGAAGTGGCGCACCGTTATGTATTAGGCGTGTATCAGTTAGCTGAACGGCTCACCACAGCCTATCCAGACATCTTGTTTGAAGGCTGTTCCGGTGGTGGTGGGCGCTTTGATGCCGGTATGTTGTATTATTTCCCGCAATCATGGGCGTCAGATAATACCGATCCGGTTGACCGGTTGAAAATCCAATATGGTACATCTTTGAGTTATCCCATTTCAAGCATGACAGCACATGTATCAGCTTCGCCAAATCATCAGACTGGCCGTCTGAGCAGTTTGACCATGCGTGGGGATGTTGCCATGGCGGGTGTCTTTGGCTACGAACTCGATCTTAGCCAACTATCAGATACCGACAAAACGCAAATCAGTGAACAGGTGGCGTTTTACAAAACGCATCGTGACTTAATTCAGTATGGCGACTTCTATCGCATTGAGTCACCTTTTGAAAGCAATGATGTCGCTTGGCAGTTTGTCAGTGCAGATAAAACGGAAACACTACTGTTCCAGTACCGTGTGCTCTCTGAGGGGCAACCACCATTGCATTTGACCAAACTCAGCCATTTGGCATCGGATAAAACTTATCTTGAACCAGCTACTGGTCAAGTATTTGGCGGGGATGAACTGATGACTGTTGGCTTCTACAATGTACCATTGCAACAGGCTGACTTTACTTCACGTGTACGCTATTTTAAGCAAGTATAGGCATGTGATCATGGTTTGAAGTTAGTACGCATGAAAGGAAAAACAAATGACAACAATTTATGATGAACTCGCAAATGTCTATCACACCCAGTTTCAAACACAACCAACCGACAAATTTTTCTCACCAGGCCGGATTAATTTGATTGGGGAACATACAGATTATAATGGGGGCCATGTTTTCCCAGCAGCGATTACCTTAGGCACTTATGGCGTTGCCGGTAAGCGTACCGATAAACTGGTCAAGTTGTATTCGACCAATATGCCTGAGGCCGGGGTGATTACATTTGAGATTGATGATGAAAGTAAGTTGCCACATGGGTCATGGGGGAACTTCGTTAAAGGTGTGTTGCAAGCCTTACGTGGGTACGGCAACCAGTTTGAGACGGGATTTGAATTGGTCATTTCTGGCAATATTCCCAATGGGTCAGGTCTCTCATCGTCATCATCATTAGAATTATTGATTGGGGTGGTCGCCAAAAAATTGTATGACTTAAAGGTTCCCCGATTACAATTAGTGGCGAGTGGGCAACGGGCTGAAAATGACTTTGTCGGCGTTAATACTGGGATTATGGATCAGTTTGCGATTGGTTTTGGTGAGACGGATCACGCCATTTACTTGGATACGAACACGATGATTTATGAGATGATCCCGACGCACTTAGGGGATCATGTGATTGTCATCATGAATACCAATAAACGGCGTGAATTAGCCGATTCAAAATACAATGAGCGTGTGCGTGAAACGCAAGCGGCGGTCGTTGACTTACAACAAAAGCTTAACATTCAATTCCTTGGGCAATTGGATCGCGCAACGTTTGATCAAAATGCAGCGTTGATTGCGGATGAGACGGTGCGCCGCCGTGCGCGTCATGCGGTCTATGAAAATGAACGGACGCAAGAGGCGGTGAAAGCCCTCCAAGCCAATGATTTGGTTGGATTTGGGCAATTGATGAATGCCTCACACCAATCGCTAAAAGCAGATTATGAAGTCACAGGACTTGAACTTGATACCTTGGCTGAAACGGCACAACAGGTACCTGGTGTCCTAGGCGCACGAATGACTGGGGCTGGTTTTGGTGGCTGTGCAATTGCCTTAGTGCATCGTGATGCAGTCGCGACACTGGAAAAAACGGTTGGCGAGCGCTATGAAGCGGTGGTGGGTTATGCGCCATCATTTTATGCGGCTAACATTGGCACAGGTGCACATTGGGTTGGCGAAATTTGAGGTGACACGATGAATCAAAATGGCTTAATCACGGTCTTTGTCCAGCGGGTGATTGCGGCAACAGACTATACCGAACTAGATGAGACCTATTTAATTAATCAGGTACTGGGCTGGCTTGGGGAAGCAGACTATCAAACACCAACCACATTGACCCCTTGGGAAGATGCGGACACCTTAACCTTGTTGGATGCGTTAATTCGCGTGGCCGACACGAACGGGACATTGGCGCGTCGTGAGATGAACGCGGATATGGTCGGTGCCCAATTGATGGCCCTCTTTGTGCCACGACCTTCTGAGGTGAACCGGATTTTTTGGGAAAAATACGCTAGTGCACCCGCTGCTGCTACGGACTACTTGTTTGCCTTATCACGCCGCAGTAACTACATTAAGACACGTGAAATTGGTCAAAATATCTCGTTTCCGGTCACGACAAAATATGGGGCGTTACAAATCACGATTAATTTGTCGAAACCAGAAAAAGATCCCAAGATGATTGCAGCAGCGTTGCAGGCTCAAAAAAATACGCCCGTCAATTATCCAGTGTCGCAATTATCCCATGATAATGAAGGCTACTGGGGGCGACTAGATTATCCAGCACGGGCAAATCATCGGGTGGTGGCGTTGACTTTGGGTGGGGAACCTTGGTTTTTCCAATATTCACCGTATGCCTATTTTAATGAACACGCAATTATCTTTTCAAAAACAATTCGACCAATGCGTGTCGATGTAGCCCATTTGGCAAAATTATTAGAGTTTGTCACGTTATTTCCGGATTATTTTATCGGGTCCAATGCGGACTTGCCCATTGTCGGTGGCTCTATTCTAACGCATGATCATTTCCAGGCGGGACGCTACGACTTACCAATGGCTCAGGCTACCATTAAGACGCCAATCACGCTGCCGGGGTGTCAAGTTGCGTCAGCTGGGGTGTTAAATTGGCCGATGACGGTGATTCGTTTGGCCGATGAAAACCAAGCCAACTTGCTACAAGCTGCCCAACAAATTATGATGACTTGGGCGCATTATAGTGATCCTGCGTTAGACATTCGTGCTTTTGATGCGCAGGGCGAACGGCATCATACCGTAACGCCCATTGCGCGCTATCGTGACGGACGCTACGAACTTGATTTAGTGTTGCGGGATAATAACGTATCGGAGACGTATCCTGATGGTATTTTCCATCCCCACGCCGATGTCCAACATATTAAACAAGAAAATATTGGTTTAATTGAGGTCATGGGCTTGGCGATCTTACCACCAAGGTTAAAGACCGAACTTGAGGTTGTTAAGGCCTACTTATTAGGCCAAGTTGACCAGGTGGCACCAAAGCATCAATTGTGGGCTGAAACATTGCGTGCCAACACCACCATTACGCCCGATAATGTCAACGCTATCATTGATGACAGTGTCGGACACATTTTTGAGCGGGTCTTAGAAGATGCGGGTGTCTATAAACATGACGCTGCCGGAGAAGCTGGTTTGGTGCGTTTCCTACAGGCCGTGGCCCAAAATGTACAAGTATCAGATTAAAAAGTTGAAAGGAAAATCATCATGGAAATTTTAACCCAACCGTTTGGTGCACAAGCAACAAGCTACACCTTAATCAACGATCATGGCGTGGCCTTAAGTGTGACGGATTTTGGCGCACGAATTGTGAGTTTGCGCGTGCCACTTGCGACTGGTGAACGTGAGTTGGTATTAGGGTTTGACAGTGCGGAAGAATACCAACAAAAAGATACCTTTATTGGGGCCACAATTGGCCGTGTTGCTGGTCGAATTGCTGGGGCACATTGGGCACACGATGGTGTCGATTACCAGTTTGAAGCTAATGAAAATGATAACACATTACACAGTGGTGTGATTGGTTTTGACCAACGCTACTGGCAAGCTGCACCACAGGTGACGGCAACAGAGGCAAGGGTTGTGTTTACGTATGTCAGTGAAGACGGGGAAAATGGTTTTCCTGGCCAAGTGACGGTAAACGTGACCTATGCTTTGGCTAATGATAACGTCTGGCGGTTAACGTATGAGGCTGTGACAGATACGCCAACACTCTTTAACCCAACGAATCATGTCTACTTTAACTTGACGGGTGATCCATCGCAAAGTGTTGCAGCACATCAACTCAAGATTGCGGCTGATACCTTTGCGCCTATTGGCGACAAGAATTTAACAACTGGGGAAATACGGTCAGTAGCTGGGACAAGTTTTGATTTTCGTGCGGCAAAACCAGTTGGTACGACGATTGAGAGCACCGATGACCAACATCAACGGGTTGGTCATGGGCTTGATCATCCATTTTTGCTACAAGATACACAGGGGGCACCACAAGCCGAACTGCTATCACCAGATGGTTTGGTGCGCGTTGCCATGACCACGACGGCACCGGCAGTAGTGGTCTTTACGGGTAATTTTGGTACAGATTTCACGCTGCCAATGCGCCAATCACAGTTGAAAAACCATGGCGGCATTACGCTAGAGACGCAAGCAGTACCTGGCGCTGAACGTTTTGCGCAATACGGAGATATTGTGCTGACACCAGCATCACCTTATCAGCAAGTTACCGAATTTAAGCTGGACTTTTAAAGTTGGCAACCTAAAGGAGATCACATGACAACACTACAGACGATTTTGGCACGTCGCGATTGGGAAAATCCGGTCGTGACCCAATGGCATCGCTTGCCGAGTCATACGGATATGACCTATGATCGTCCGGATCAAGGACAATCAGGTAGCCAAATCCAATCATTGAACGGGACTTGGGGATTTAATTATTTTACGCATCTTGATGCTATTGATGATACATGGCGTGTGCAAGATTTACCGGATGCGACGACCATTACGGTACCAGGCAACTGGCAATTAGCCGGTGATTATGACGTGCCGTTGTATAGTAATGTGGCCTATCCGTTTCCTGTAACGCCACCAATCGTGCCTGACGAAAACCCAGTGGGTGCTTATTCAAAGACCATTCAAGTCGATGAAGCGTGGTTGGCTGACGCAAAAGAGACACATATTGTCTTTAATGGTGTCAGCTCGGCATTTTATCTTTGGGTTAACGGGACTTGGATCGGGTACTCAGAAGATAGCCGGTTACCCGCCGAATTTGATTTAACACCACACCTAGTAGCGGGAGAGAATCGTATCGCTGTTTTGGTTTTGAAATGGAGTAAAGCGAGCTATTTTGAAGATCAAGATATGTGGCGACTCTCGGGTATTTTTCGAGATGTTGAACTGGTGAACATGCCCAAGGTGCGTTTGTCAGACTTTGCGATTGATACCCAGTTAGCGGATGATTTGGATGATGCTGTGGTGACAGTACGTGCGGAAATTGGTGACGTGGCGAATCAGGCATTACAAGTACGGGCGACTTTGTCTTGGGACGGCTTAGAAATCGCATCAGATGAGACAACATTTGGCAACGACTTAGTGGATGAACGTGGCGCCAATGCACACGAAGCAACCTTGTCGCTACCAGTTCATCAGCCAAAACTGTGGTCAGCAGAAATCCCACAGCGCTATGACTTAACGCTGACACTATTTGATGGCGACACAGTTTATCACACAGAAACCAAAAAAATTGGTATTCGCCGCGTTGATATCAAGGATGGGCTCTTGCGTTTAAATAACCAGCCTTTGTTGATTCGTGGCGTCAATAAGCATGAATTCACGCCAGAGACGGGTTATTATGTCGATGAAGCGACGATGTTAAAAGATATTCGCTTACTTAAAGAGCATAATTTCAATGCCGTCCGATTGTCACATTATCCTAATGACCGCCGTTGGTATGAGTTATGTGATCAGTACGGGTTGTATTTAGTCGATGAGGCAAACATTGAAACCCACGGCATGACGCCGATGAACCGGCTAACCAATGATGCCACTTACTTACCGCTGATGATGGCCCGGGTGACACGGATGGTCAAGCGTGACTACAATCACCCCTCAGTCATTATTTGGTCACTGGGGAATGAGTCAGGTTACGGCCATAATCATGATGCAATGTACCAATGGTTAAAACAAGTGGATCCGTCACGACCTGTGCAGTATGAAGGTGGCGGGGCTGATTCGCCAGCAACCGATATTATTGCGCCAATGTATGCGCGTGTGGATCAAGACCAAGTCGCGCCTGTGAATTCAAAATGGTCGATTAAAAAGTGGGTCAGTCAACCTGGCGAAACCCGACCTCTCATTTTGTGTGAATATGCGCACAGTATGGGTAATAGCTTAGGTGGTTTTGCCAAATACTGGGACGCTTTTGAACAGTATCCACGCTTACAAGGTGGCTTTATCTGGGATTGGGTTGATCAAGGGTTGTTGAAAAACGAGACGACGGGTGAGGCATTTTATGCTTATGGTGGCGACTTTGGGGATCATCCCAATGATCGACAATTTAGTCTAGATGGCTTGCTTTTCCCAGACCGCACACCAAAGCCGGCTTTACTAGAAGCGGCCTTTTGTCAGCAGTACTTTTGTTTTTCGCTTGTTCGGACACCAACGGGGTACCCCGAAGCGTTGCAAGTTACCAGCAAGCATCTGTTTAAACACGTGGATGATGCAGTTTTGCAGTATCAGTGGGTAATCAATGGGGTGCCACAACCGTTAGCGAGTTTGCCACTGAATTTATCAGCTGGGGATACCATGACGGTACCCTTAACGGTGCCACAGGTTGCGACCGGTGATGTGGCCTTAAATGTGGCCATTATCCAGCAAACACCCGATGGCATTATTCGGCCGCAAACGCGTTTGGCTTATGATCAGTTTGTGATTCAAAATCGGCCGTTAAAACCAGCGTTGCCTGACGTGTCGACCAGTTTGCCACCAGTTGTTGAACAAACGGCCGAAACCGTTACCATTACAGCCGGGCAACACCAGTTTGTCTTTGATGCCACGCGAGGCTGGTTGACCCAATGGTATTTTGGCGGCGTTAGTCAGTTCTTGACGCCGTTAAAAGATCAGTTTACCCGTGCGGCCATTGATAATGATATTGGTGTGAGTGAAGTCGGGCGCGTTGATCCAAATGCTTGGTATGAAAAGTGGCGTGCTAGTGGTTATGACCAGTTGCAACCACGACTAGGCGCATTTGACGTGACGGCCAACGACCAAGGTGTCGTGGTAACGACGACACATGATTTTTTGTCACCAATTGATCAGCATGTGATGTTACAGTCGACTAAGCGTTACCAAATTTCACCAACTGGGGCGTTAGCACTGCAAGTTGAAGTTTGGCGCCAAATGGCTGATCCTGAACCAGCACGTATTGGCCTGAATGTGCAATTAGCGACCGTCCCTGAACAAGTGAACTACGTTGGGTTCGGGCCAATGGAAAATTATCCAGACCGGCGGTCAGCAGCAACCAAGGGCCGCTGGTCCGCCACATTGGCTGAGCTATACACGCCCTACATTTTCCCTAGTGAAAATGGGCTGCGCACCGGCGTTAGCCAGTTGCAATTTGGTCAGCATGACTTACAAAGTCCAACGACGGTGGCCTTTAATTTGTCACCGTATAGTCCACAACAACTGAGCCAAACGACTCATCGGCATCTGCTTAAACCAGAAGCTGGGGTGTGGTTGAACTTAGACGGCGCGCATATGGGCATTGGGGGGGATGATTCATGGTCACCAAGTGTGGCACCCGAATATCTTTTATCTGGCGAGCATTACCATTATGCGTTGAACTGGCAATTGCATGACCAGCTTTAAATAAATTACTTAAAAAGATGTGTTTTCAACACATCTTTTTTTGTGGGTTAAAACTGATGATTCACGTGTTTTGATCGGCCTGTCGGAGTTTTTTGATGCGCCGTTTTAAAGTCGAGGCACTAATACCCGTTTTTTTGGCCACTTGTTGATACGACAGGCCATTTTGATGTTGCTGATAGGCGGCTAAAATTTCCATATCGGAATAGGTCTCTTTACGTCCTTCACGAAAATGGGGATTGTGCCGTCTGGCATAAGCTTTGCCTTCCTGTGTCCGGGTCAAAATCAGATCACGTTCAAACTGCGCAAAGGCAGAAAAAATGGTGAAAATCAGCTTGCCCGTAGGACTTTCATCAATCAAACCTAAATTTAAGATGTGGATAGCGACCCGTTGATCAAATAAATGTTGCATGACTTCGAGCGCTTCATGGGTATTTCTGGCAAAGCGATCTAGCTTGGTCACAACAAGCATATCGTGGGGTTGGAGCGTTTTTAAGAGTGTGTCAAAAACAGGTCGTTCAGTGGTTGTGTCGGTATATTTTTCTTTGAAAATTTGGTCAACACCAGCCTGGGTTAACTGCGCAACTTGGGCTTCAAGATGTTGGCCTTCTGTGCTCACTCTAGCATAGCCGTATTTCATATCATGATTCCTTTATTGTAGTGATAATTTTCCCAAGACGCAAAAAAGGTTCGCAACTCGAGAGATGCGAACCAGACACTTTGATAAGATAATTATATCACAAAGGTAATTTAAATGCGTGTGTAATCGTTATCCTAAGTCATAATACGTGCTAATTGGTGATTTGTTGGAATTGTTATGGTGGGGTTACATCTCTCGAGTTGTGCTACTAGAAAAGCGGGATTGACTTTGAAATACCAAGCACAACTGTTACTTAGAAGGGAGAAAGGAACGATTGCTATCATAAAAGCGAGGCGGGCTAAAAAACGCCGAAACCACCGTGGGTGGCGGTTATGGTTAAGTGTGCTAAGTCTGTGTTTGTTAACCATTGGACAAACTGTGACTGCTGCTGGTATAACACCAACTTATCAAACCACACCAACTGGCACGTTACCAACACATGCTTGGTCAATACCTGGGCAAGCGGATGTCATTAATCCCCAGGGTGGACATGAGCGTGAGGGTTGGGACAATGTTACCCAATGGGATGGGGCACCTACTAACACGCACAATGCCTATCTTAAATTTGGCGGTCATGACGTCAATAATCCAGCTTATCAAATACGACAATATGCGCGTCAAACCGCGACACCTGGCTTATTTGATGTTTTCTTGAATGTTAAAGGGAATCGGCAAGTGACGATCAAACCAATTGATATTGTTTTGGTCACTGACATGTCCGGATCCATGAATTCAGTGTTCAACGGTGGTATCAAACGTGAATATGCCGTCCGTGATGGTATCAAAAAATTTATGCAAACAATTAACGACGAAGGGTATGGTGATTTTGTTAATGTTGGTCTGGTGAGTTATGCCTCTAAAGAAAGTGAACAGCGACCAGGCATTTCGACAGAAAATATTGATCGTGTCAGTAATACAACGCATGTGACAAACATCAATCGTATCCTCAGAAATCCCCCCGTTGGCGGAACGTTTACACAAAATGGTCTCCGTGAAGCACAAAACATGTTGGCAAGTGATGCCAGTGACCACAAAAAAATCATGGTGTTATTGACTGACGGGCTTCCGACGCAATCATACAAAGTAACTCAAGCCAAAGTAGTTGATGGGCACGTTATCGGGACGGGTTTTAGTCAAGCATGGGATTATCCAGGGTATACGTCACAGTTTGTCGAAAGCCACTATCCTGACTGGATAGAGAGACCAGCGCCATATCAAGTCGATGGGCAAATGATTCCAGATACTTGGGCAGCTACGTTAGGGGAGGCCTACGCACTACGAGAAAAAGGGACTGAACTACATACATTAGGTATTCAATTGGATATGGATAGTTGGGGTACAGGTAATAATTCTCACATGTATTTAACCAAAACGCAAGTACGTGAACGTATGGCGTTACTTGCAACACCTGGTCACTATCAGGATGCTAATACGTTAGATGATGTTGGCACTTACTTAGCAGGTCAGGTCAATAGTGTCTTAAGTGAGTTTTATACAGTAAAAAATGGGACGGTGCATAATCCGATTGGTGAACAATTTATTTATGCGGACACACCACCAACCGTGACCAGTGTGGGTAAAAAAGTGGTTGATAACTTACCAAGTGTGACACGTGACGCTAAACAAGTGACCGTTAACAACCTGAATTTGGGGCAAGATCAAGAAATTCAGCTGCATTATCAGGTCCATCTCAAAACGGAAGCGCAAAATTTTCAACCTGATTTTTGGTACCAAGTGAGTGGGGAAACGTCCTTAACCCCAACTGAAAAAGACGCCGCAGTGGCCTTTGGTATGCCTTCTGCTAAAGCAGTCGGAACCAAGTTGCAGGTGACTAAAAAATGGGTGGATGATATTGATCGCACAAAACGACCCGATCAAATTCAGTTTGGCATTGGACGAAAAGTGGCGAATCAGTTAACTGAATGGCGGGCAGTTGGGCAGCTCACTGCCGCGGAAAATTGGCAAAAGATTATCACACAAGGGATGCAAGACGGGCAATCGGTGTGGCTACCTGCTTATAATAACAAAGGCCAAGCATTCGATTATCATGTTTTAAATGAGCAGACGGCGGGTTACGTGACACAAATTACGCAACAAGATAATCAGGCGACGGTGACAAATTGCCAATATGGCTTAATAATTGCCAAGATCGCCCAGGGGACAACATTACCCCTCAAAGGTGCGACATTTACCGTATCATCTTCAGATGGCCAGCAGGTCATGACGGTTCAGGCGGGCCAATGCCAGTTGTTGACACCAGGCGACTACACCATCCAAGAAACGCAGTCACCCAGTGGGTTTCAAATGGCTAACACCACGTATCATTTAACGCTGACGGCAGACGGACAGTGGTTAAGTGATGGGCAAGCCATTACGGCAACCGTACCTGAATCAGACGGTGATGGCGTTAAGGACGGTTTTTCAATTGACCAGACATTATCGCATAATGTTAGTCAAACGAATGTTGTCAAATTAACGCAAAATAATCCCATTAAGCCATTCAAATTAGTGGTGAAAAAGACGGATGCCCAGACAACCCTACCTGTGTCAGGCGCAAAATTTGAGCTTAAAGCGCTAACGGGTGAGACGCTAACCCTTAAAGCCAATCGAAATGGCACAGCATTTACCGTGACGCACTTAACCCCAGGTACTTACACCTTGACCGAACGTCAAGCGCCTCAAGGTTACTTGCCTGCCGAGCCGGTCGTGATCGTTATTTCGCCAGATGGCCGTGCCCAAGTGACTGGTGGGACTAAACAGTGGGCCACCAAGTTAACCAACGGTCAGACTGACAATCAGGTTACCTTGCAAGTTCCAAATCGGAATCAAGCCGTTTTGCCAAACACAGGTGGGGTTGGTCAGCTACCTTATTTGATTGTGGCTGGTGGTTTACTGAGTGTCGGTTTCTTGCTTCATTCGGGTTACCCGTATGGTCAACGTCGGAGGCAGAAAAAATGATTAAAAAGATGCTGTACTTTTTAACGGGTTGCTGCTTGTTTGGCCTGCTAAGTTGGCAATTTAACTGGCCAGTATTGGCACAAAATCAAACTGATACGACCATTGCGTTGCAACATCAAGTTGTAAATCAGACCAAGCAACGGACACGCTTTGATGTGTATGACATGTCAAATTTGGCAGCGGCACATCGTCAGGATCCCCATTATAACCAGACGCTGAAAACACAAGCGCAGACCATTCAGACGATCATCCAAGACCAACATTTGGCGTTAGTTGATTCGCAAGTCACAGATGCATTAGGACAACTTGTGTTTCATGTACCGCAAGCAGAGAACAAGACGTATCTGATTGTGCAACGCCAGCCGGATACTATAACGCAAAATGGTCAAACCAATCAAGTGGTGGCTGATCCAATGGTTGTCAAAATGGCTGATTATGTCGGGTTGGCACAACCAGCGATGATTCAAACTAAGTCGACGGGTTTAAAACGCCAGCCATATTTTTTTAAGTATGGGCAAACGCAAAATAAAGGGGAAATCCCTTTGTCAGCGGTACGTTTTGTGTTATATCAGCGCCGACAACGACAAAAATACTATTTGACGCAAACAGGTGATTGGTGTCAGAGCACTACACCCAAACAAGATTCGCGGGTTAAAAAGATTTTGTCAGATAGTCGAGGCTTGGTGATACTGCAAGATTACCAGTTACCAGCAGGCCGGTATTTTTTTGAGGAAGTTCAAACCCAACCAAATTATTTGATATCATCAGCCGCACAAGCCATTCAGTTGGACGTACCCGCAGTAGCAGATAATACACCACTATCACCGATGCGTTTGAATGGTGAGCCATTGTGGCAAACTGCTGCCGGTCAATTACCGAATCAGGTCATGACAACGGCTCAACCGCGCGTTATTAATGCACAAAAACAAGCAACCACGCAGTTACCAGCAACAGGACAAGCCAAGGCGATGATGTCCTTGATTGGCCTAACTATTTTGGTCATGAGTTTTTTATTGTTAGCTGGGTTATACACGAAGAGAGGATTAAATCATGAAAAGTAGTATCTGGTCAAAACTAGTAGCCATTGGCTTATTACCCATTTTGATCGCAATTATCAGTGCGTTCAGCGGAGCTGTATCTGCAGATACAACACCAAGTACAGTGACTGTCACCTTGCACATGCGGGTATTTGAGACAGGCCAAGTCCCAGCTAACAAAGAAAATTCTGGTGTGGTTGATAACGATTTTGGTGGGACGCCTTTAGCAAATGTCACCGTTACAGCGTATGATGTCACAGCACAGTATTTACGGTTACGCCAAACGGGCCAAACTGCACAAAACGCTGTGGCAACAATGCAACAGGATGCGCAAAAAACTGTCCCGAGCTATGCGACAAAATTATCAGACGCGACAACGGGTCAAGACGGCAATGCGACGTTTGCTAATTTAGCGGCTAAAGATGGTGACAAGGATAAGGTTTACTTATTTTTAGAAACCAATTCCTCAAGTAACATTACACAACGCGCCACACCGAGTGTTTTAGCTTTACCAATTTATCAACCAGGGTCAGATACGCAGATCAATCCAAATATCCATATTTATCCTAAAAATGAACAGACGAACGCCTTTTCAAAAGATTTGACCGCGCAAAGTAAGGCCGATTTGACGGTAAACTTACCCGATGGCTCAAAAATTTACAATGCTACTATTGGCCAAACGTTTAGTTATCAATTACAAGTGGCCGTCCCTTGGAATATCCAAGATAAATCAACGTTCAACGTTGTTGATACGCCTAACTTAGGCATTGATGACGTGGCGAGTACCGTCAAAATCGATGGATTAGTCCAAGGAACGGACTACCAAGTGACAGCAACGACTGCAACGGCAAAAGATGGTCAAGGGTTTAGAATCACATTTAATCCAAAAACTGCCCGTATGACAGCAATGGCAGGGAAACAGTTAGTTGTTACCTACGATGCCATGTTAACGAAAGCGGCCGCACCAGAAAAAGGTTTGACGAACGCCGCTACTTTCACCGTTGATCAGGAAGTCGTCACGACCGAAGGGGATGGGTTAAAAATTTACACTGGCGGTGCTACCTTTGTTAAGGTGGATAAACAAAGTCAAGCCAGGCTGGCTGGGGCTGTTTTCCAATTAGTCAAAGTTGATCAGCAAGAAAACATCATAGCTTATGCGAATCAAGCTGCCGATGGCAGTTACCAGTGGGGAACAAGTGCCAATCAGGCCACAAGATATGTGACGGATTCACAAGGAATGTTGCGCTTGCAAAATTTGATCTATTCGGCAAAGTTACCGAATAACCAACACTATGCCTTGCTTGAAATACAAGCACCAACGGGTTATGCACGTTTGGCAAAACCAGTACCGTTTAATGTGACCAAAGGCAGTTATGCGACTGCGCAAACCATGACCATTGAAAACACCAAAAAAGGCTTGCTGCCAGCTACTGGTGGTATTGGCGTTTATATCTTCTTCGGTATGGGCGTGATATTGATGGTTGGTGCTGTTTGGTGGTATAAAAAACAACACACGGTCTAATGTGTGAACCGGAAAGATGACATTATGACAATGGCACAAAATCACCGACCAGATTGGTTTCGGTGGGTATTTGCTGGTATTTTTATTCTTGGCTTTTTGATTGCGACTTATCCATTTTATGTCAGCGCAATCAATCATTTTATCGATCAGCAACGGTTAACGCCCTTAGCACGACAACAACAGAAAACTAGTCAGCCGAGTCAACCAAACGATCACGGCGACGAGGTGGCAGATCCGTTTGCAAATGCCGCCCCGTCACAACAAATTGCTTTAAAACAACAATTGCTTGGTAGTATTACAGTGCCAAGTATTGCGTTGCATACGCCACTATTTAAAACCACCAACGAGGTGACCTTAACCTATGGGGCAACCGTGTTACAAAATATGGATAGTCCAACTGGTGGGGTTGGGACGCATTGTGTCATTGCGGGGCACCGTGGCTTGGCTTCAAGAGTGCTATTTACCAATCTTAATCGGGTTAAGTCAGGGGATATTGTGATTTTAACGCTTGGGGATAAAAAATCAGCTTATCAAATTTTTATGACCCAAGTGGTGCGACCGGCTGATTTTCAGGTGCTACAACGTCAACCTCAGCAGGACTTGCTGACATTAGTGACGTGTACGCCGTATATGATCAATTCACATCGCCTACTGGTGACGGGCAGGCGCGTGCCGTATCAGCCGAGCTTTCAGAAAAAAATTACACAAACGATTCAGTCAGAAAATCTCAAGCAAGCTGGGATATTACTAGTCATTGGGGTGGCACTTGGCGGTCAAATCTATTGGTTTTGGTGGCGTTGGCGACGATCAGCCTGATACCCGATGGCTCTTGCTGACTGCCAAAAGTTAATGGGCAACACAGATAGGGGGAAAGGCAATCGGCTCATGAGCTGGTCGCCTTTTTTTCAAGCAAAATGATACAATAATAACATGATGACACCGGTTGACAATGTGGATATTTTACCAGGCGTTGGCCCAAAACGCCTAACGGCTTTGCATGACCTTGATATTTTTACCATTGAAGATTTATTGAGGTATTTTCCGTTTCGTTATGAGGATTTAGGTGAACGGTTACCATCAGAAACTTTGGATGGCGAGAAGGTCACCTTCAAGGGGGTGGTGAGTGCTCCCCCAGTGGTGACACGTTTTGGCAAGAAAACGCAAACGCGCTTTGGCTTACTCATTGAACACGAAAATGTTCGCGTGACGTTTTTTAATCAGCCTTGGTTAGCACAAAATATCGCTGTTGGTCAGGAAGTGGCCGTGTACGGGACGTATAATGCTGCGAAAGCAGCACTAACGGGCATGAAAATGATTAATGCCACGGCAAATGCTTTAGATCCAATTTATACGGCCTCTAAACAAATCACGGCAAAAACTATTCGGCATTTAGTCGAATTGGCCTGGGCGGATGTCCGTGGGACGATGCCGGACCTCGTGCCACTTAGTTTACGGCAGAAGTATCGGTTATTAGACCGCAATACCCAAATTGAACACATGCATTTTCCCACTGACATGCCAGCTGCGAAAGCAGCACGTCGGAGTGCGGCCTTTGAGGAATTTTTCATTTTTCAAATGCGTTTACAACTGTTGAAGTTGGCGGATCAAAAATTTGCGGGTGAAGGCATTGCCTATGATGCGCAAGCACTCAAAAAGTTCGAGGCAGGACTACCATTTACACTCACTACCGCGCAAAAAAAGGTGATTGCGGAAATTTTGCAAGACCAGCATCGGCCACGGCACATGAATCGCTTACTACAAGGGGATGTTGGTTCCGGAAAAACAGTGGTGGCGGCCATGGCTATGTATGCCGTCGTGACGGCAGGGCTACAAGCTGCCATTATGGCACCAACGGAAATTTTAGCACAACAACACGCGTTGAATTTAGCACAGTTATTTGATCGTGCGGGTGTGCAGCTACGCATTGAGCTGCTGACTAGTGGTTTGCGTGCTGCGGCGCGACGACAGATTTTAGAAGATCTTGAGAACGGCGAGATTGATATTTTAGTTGGCACACATGCATTGTTACAACCAGACGTGGCATTTCATCATTTAGGACTGGCAGTCATTGATGAACAGCATCGTTTTGGCGTGAACCAACGAGCTGCGTTACGTGAAAATGGGGTTAATCCAGATATTTTGGCGATGACGGCGACCCCTATTCCACGCACATTGTCGATCACGGCTTACGGTGAGATGGATGTGTCCATTATTGACCAATTACCTAGTGGCCGTAAAGCTATTGAAACTAAACGGCTCAGTCATAATCAGTTAGATGCCGCTTTGGCATTTGTGAAACAACAACTGGATGACGGGGCACAAGCCTACATCGTGACGCCTTTGATTGAAGAATCGGAGTCACTGGATGTGCAAAATGCGACCGCCATGTATGAAGCGATGCAGTTAGAATTGCCAGAATATACGATTGGCCTATTACACGGTCGCTTATCAAATGATGAAAAAAAGCAGTTAATGGCTGATTTTAAGGCGAATCGGATTCAAGTTTTGGTGGCCACAACAGTGATTGAAGTTGGGGTGGATGTGCCCAATGCCAGCATTATGTTGATTTTAGATGCCGATCGCTTTGGGTTAGCGCAACTGCATCAATTGCGTGGCCGTGTGGGTCGTGGTAGTCGGCAATCGTATACGTTGCTGATAGCGGACCCTAAAACCGATTACGGCACAGCCCGTTTAGATGCGATGGTGGCGACGACTAATGGCTTTGTTTTGGCGCAAAAAGATTTGGAATTACGTGGTTCTGGGGATATTTTAGGCACTAAACAGTCCGGTGTCCCAGAATTTGTTGTGGGTGATCCAATCAAGGATCTGACGATGATGGAAATTGCGCAACAGGAAGCGATTACGTTAGTGAGTCAGGAAAATTGGGACCAACAGCCAGAAAACCAAGCGTTAGTCGCTTATTTATCACGCACGATGGCGCGCTATCGCCATTTTGATTAAGCGAAGTGAAAGAAATGATGATTGAGGAGATACCTACCGATGGCTAAACCAGCTGATACCCCCATGATGGTGCAATATCATGAGATTAAAGCGCAATATCCAGATGCGTTCGTTTTTTATCGCTTAGGTGATTTTTACGAATTATTTGAAGAAGATGCCATTCAAGGGGCAAAATTGCTGGAATTGACGTTAACAGCGCGGAATAAAAATTCAGAAAATCCGGTGCCGATGGCCGGTATCCCCCATCATGCGGCGCAAAACTATATCGATATTTTAGTTGATCAGGGACATAAGGTTGCCATTGTGGAGCAAATGGAAGATGCTGCCGCAGCCAAAGGCATGGTGAAACGTGACGTTGTCCAACTGATTACACCAGGGACAAAGTTATCGGGTGGGGCTGGTTCAGATAAACAAAATAATTATTTGGCGGCCGTATTACCGGATGGCCAGGCTTGGGCTATGGCTTATATTGATTTATCAACTGGTGAGTTGAAAGCCACAACCAGCCAACAATTTAATGATATCGTGGATGAATTGCGGTCGTTGGAAGTGAAGGAAGTCGTTTTGCGCCAAAATGATCCCGAAACGATCAAGCAACAAATGGCAACGCAATTGGGCGAGCATGGGTTAGTTATCTCAACGCAAGCGGAAGTCGCACCGTCCGCAACGATTAGTTTTTTGACGCAAAATCTCACGCATTCGCTAGAAGTTGCGGTCACGACGATGTTGTTGGGGTATATTTTTGATACCCAACGTCGTAATCTCGAACATATTGTGCCTGCGGAAAGTTATGAACGGCTAGCTTACCTGAAATTTAATCAAGATACCCGGATTAATTTAGATTTAGTAGAAAATACCCGGACCAAAAAACGGGCAGGCTCATTACTGGGGTTAATTGACGAGACGCACACGGCAATGGGTGGTCGTTTATTGAAGCAATGGGTGTTGAAGCCGTTACGCGTGCAAGCTGATATTGAGGCGCGCCTAGATCTTGTGCAGGCTTTCCAAGCCGACTTTTTTACCCGAGGCACGTTACAAGATCATTTGAAGTCTGTCTATGATTTAGAACGTTTGGCAGCACGCGCAGCGATGGGTACCATGAACGCGCGTGAACTCGTCCAGTTAAAACGTTCATTACGCGCAATTCCGGCGATAAAAGCGACTTTAGCAGAATCGGACAGTTTACTTCAGGCAGTTGGGCAGCAGCTCGATGATATGGGCGACTTAGCCACTTTAATTGATGATGCCATTATGGACGAACCGCCAATTAGTGTGCGCGAAGGCAACATCATTAAAAATGGTTTTGACGCCAAAATTGATGACTATCGTCAAGTGCTCACCGATAACCAGCAGTGGCTGGCGCAATTGGAAGCCGACGAACGCGCTGCGACTGGGATTGGGTCGTTGAAAGTCGGGTATAATAAGAACTTTGGTTACTTTATCGAAGTGACCAAAGCTAATATTGGGAAATTAGCGGAAAATCGGTATGAACGCCTGCAAACTTTGACCAATGCAGAACGTTTTGTCACGCCTGAATTGAAGGCACATGAGCGGTTAATTATTGAAGCCCAAGCCAAGCAAACCGAACGTGAGTATGATTTGTTTGTCACCGTTCGTGACCATGTGAAGGCTGAGATTGGACGTTTGCAGACATTAGCTCAGCAAGTCGCCCGTTTAGACGTGCTGGCTGCGTTAGCTGATGTTGCGGATAATCGCCGTTTTGTCAGGCCAGTCTTTACCACCGGTAATCATATTGCCATTGAACAGGGACGACATCCGGTTGTTGAATCCTTATTGCCGGCTGGTGAATTTGTGGCGAATGATGTCATGTTATCTGATCAAACCAATATGCAGTTGATTACGGGGCCAAATATGGCGGGTAAATCAACCTATATGCGGGAATTAGCGTTGATTGTCATTTTGGCACAAATGGGTAGTTTTGTGCCCGCCTCAGCGGCTGAGTTTCCGATTTTTGATCAAATCTTTACGCGCATTGGGGCCAATGATGATATGGCCATGGGACAGTCAACCTTTATGGTAGAAATGGCGGAAGCCAACCATGCGTTGCAAGAAGCAACGGCGCATTCGTTGATTTTATTTGACGAATTGGGTCGGGGTACGGCAACTTATGATGGGATGGCGTTGGCTCAGGCGATTATTGAGTTCTTAAATACGCATGTGCATGCTAAAACGCTGTTTTCAACCCACTATCATGAACTAACGGTGTTGGCTGATCAACATCCAGGCATTGCCAATGTGCATGTCGGGGCTGTTGAAGATGCGGATGGCCAATTACATTTCTTACATCAAATTCAAACAGGTCCTGCGGATAAGTCTTACGGGATTCACGTGGCTGCGTTAGCCGGTTTGCCTGATGAACTTATTGCCAATGCGACCCACATTTTGTCACAACTTGAAAATCAAAAATCAGTTGTTGTGGCAAGTGAACCCGTTGCACCAGTGCCTGTTTCATCAGTACAACAGTTAGCCGAGCAGGTGCCGTTGTTTGATGTGGCCACAACTGATGACAAGACACAACAATTGCTAGCGCAACTAGATCAGTTGGATATTTTAAACATGACACCGATTGATGCGATGAATGCATTGCATACCTTGAAGAAAATGCGACAGTAGGAGGCGTGCCACGTTGCACGGACGTTAAATGGGAAAAATACACGAACTCTCAAACTTATTAGCGAACCAAATCGCAGCGGGTGAAGTAATCGAACGACCGGCCAGTGTCGTCAAGGAATTAGTTGAAAATGCGATTGATGCTGGGGCTACCCAAATTGATGTGGTGGTTGAAAATGCCGGCCAATCACTGATTCGTGTCGTGGACAATGGCACAGGGATTGATCCAGAAGATGTGCCCTTAGCGTTCACACGGCACGCCACCAGTAAGATTACGGATCGGCATGATTTATTTAATATTGTCTCGCTGGGCTTTCGCGGAGAAGCATTGCCGTCCATTGCCGCCATTGCCGATGTGACGCTGAACACCACAACTGAGACGGCGCCGGCAGGTGTGATGTATCACATTAAGGGTGGTAAGGAAGTGCAGGTGACCCCAGCCAATGGCCGCCGTGGGACTGTGATTTCAGTTCGTGATTTGTTTTATAATACACCGGCTAGATTGAAATACCTCAAACGCCCACAAACAGAATTATCACGTATCACTGATATTATGAATCGATTGGCCTTGGCCTATACGAATATTGCATTTACTGTCACAGCCGATAATCGCCCCTTATTAAAAACTACTGGCAATGGTAATCAGCAACAGGTAATTGCGGCGATTTACGGGCGTGATGTGGCCCAAAAAATGTTAGCGATTGCTGGTGAAGATGATACATTTAATATCACTGGCTTTGTGTCCTTACCAGAATTAACGCGCGGGTCACGTGAGTATTTGACAGTACTTATTAACGGCCGCTTTATTAAAAATTTTGCCGTTTCTAATGCAGTGATTCGCGGCTATGGTTCTAAGCTGATGGTCGGGCGTTTTCCGATGGGCGTCATCAATATCAATACGGATCCCTTGTTGATTGATGTCAATGTCCACCCGCAAAAATCAGAAATTCGTTTAGCTAAGGAAGAAGAACTGGCAACGTTACTCGTTGAGACGATTAAGGCACGTTTAGCCCAAGAAAATTTAATTCCAGATGCCTATGAAAATTTTTATGGTCAGCAGTCGGTCATCACCGCACATGATCGACCAACACCGCAACAGCAACCTACCCAACGGGCACCATGGGTAACGGCCAGTGATACTGTCATCCAACCAACTGAACCCGTCAAGGCAAGCGAGACAGCAACTGATCGCTCAGCACAGGTGATTCATATTACGAATCGCACTCAACTCACCAGTGACGCTGTGCAAGCATTTGCGACAAAATACGCCAATGAACCGGCACTAACTGTCTTTGAACAACCAGCGGTGGTCAATCAGGTGGCAGAACCAGCAATGCCGTATCAAGCGCCGACCGAAAAGGTTGTTCAGGAAACGTTGGACGTCACACCAGCACGGCTGAGTGGCTTTCCAAACTTGGCTTACATTGGGCAAATGCATGGGACTTTTCTCTTTGCACAAAATGAGACCGGCTTATTTTTAATTGATCAACACGCCGCACAGGAACGGGTCAATTATGAATACTATCGTGACATCATTGGTGACGTGTCAGCTGATCAGCAGCGATTACTCGTCCCAATTACCTTGAATTACGCCACGTCAGATATGCTAAAAATCGCTGATTATGCAGCCGATTTAGCTGCTGTTGGGTTACATCTGGAAACGTTTGGTCCCAATACACTCATTGTCCGAGAGCATCCGACGTGGTTTGCCAAAGAACAGGTGGCCGAGACGATTCGTGAAATGATTGATTGGTTACTTCGTGATGGGCATCTGACCGTAGCTGAATTTCGTGAACGGACGGCGATTATGATGAGTTGTAAGCGGGCCATTCGGGCTAATATGCATTTATCAGATAGCCAAGCACGTGCCTTGCTGGCCACATTAGCACAAACTGAAAACCCGTATAATTGTCCACATGGTCGTCCCGTGTTGACACAATTTACGTTAACTGAGATGGAAAAAATGTTTAAGCGCATTCAAGATGCGCATGAAAAATGGGAAACCTACGATAACCATCCATACTAAACGCAGCGCAGATTTGCGCGGTACATACTAGGAGAAACATTATGAATAATAACGATATTATCATTCGTTTACGTTACGCACTTAATATTAAAAAGACTGACATGCTTAAAATTTTTGAATTGGGTGGCATCACGCTTGATGAAGCGCAATTAACGGCGTTGCTCACCAAGCAAGCCGAAGGAACACCACGTGATGAAAAGGTTGATATGCATACTTTAGAAGCCTTTATGAATGGCTTGATTATTTCACAACGTGGCCAGAAAATCGGGGCTGATCTCAAGCCAGTGCCACCAACTTTTGATATGACAAAAGAAGATGACATCAATAACGTTGTCATGAAAAAGCTGAAAATTGCGATGTCTTACACCAGTGACGATTATCTTGGCTTTTTAGAAACGGCAGGCATTACCATTTCCAATAACGAGCTAAGTGCCGTCTTGCGCCGGCCAGATCACCGCAATTATAAGCCAGCAGGGGACCGTTACCTGCGCAATATTTTAAAGGGCATGGCCATGACTTACCGACCAGAAGATGTTAAAAAAACAGCGCGTTAAACGTATTGTAAGCGGTTTCTATTCCGTGTAAAATGGAGATGAGGCACAAGACTTGGAGGAAGTAAGCATGACAGAACGTACCTTTATGATGATTAAGCCAGATGGTGTACAACGTGCTAAAGTTGGTGAAATCATTCGCCGTATTGAGGCCAAGGGTTATCAGATTGTGGCCATGAAGATGTTAACGCCAACACCAGAATTGTTGGCGCAGCATTACGCAGAACATGTTGATAAGCCTTTTTATCCTGATTTGGTCACTTATATGACGTCTGGTCCAGTCGTTGCCATGATTGGTGAAGGTGATGAAATCATCGCTGGCTGGCGGAATATGATGGGCGCTACTGATCCAACTCAAGCCTTGCCTGGTACAATTCGTGGTGACTTAGCACGTGCTTGGGATGCTGCCGCTATTATGAATCTGGTCCATGGGTCAGATAGTGAAGCCGCAGCCAAGCGTGAAATTGCGCTCTGGTTTGATTAATCCAAAAAAGCTTGACTTAGCCAAGTGGCGATATGTCAAGCTTTTTTTGTGCAATGTGCGTGGTGAGGCGCAAAGTTTGGTAGAATAGAACTATAGATTCGGAGTTGAGATTTAGAAAATGACAATAGATAATATTACAATATTAAAAAATCAACCGCTAGCGCCTTATGCCCACACCCAGGTGGGCGGCGTGGTGGATTATTTAGCAATCCCTAAAACACTGGCCGAATTACAAGCTTTGCTGGCTTGGGCGCGGTCAGCCCAATACCCAATTCATGTTTTTGGCCGTTTATCTAATTTAGTGGTGCGCAATGGTGGACTACGCGGTTTGGTAATTTTGTTGCACGAATTGCGCGATATTCAAGTTAGTGGTGAGACAATCACTGCTGATGCCGGCGCTGATTTAATTCTTGTGACAGAAATTGCTCTGGAACATGGGTTGACGGGGATGGAATGGGGTGCAGGGATTCCTGGCTCAGTTGGTGGTGCCATCTTTATGAATGCTGGGGCTTATGGCGGACAAACCGACATGGTTGCTACGTCGGTGACAGCCATTATGCCAGACGGGTCATTGCAAACTTTTGCAGCAGATGCGCTGAATTTTGGGTATCGTCAATCCGTTTTCCAAGAAAATGGGGGCGTGATTGTCAGTGCGACGTTTACACTTCAGCCAGATGAACCAACGGCCATTCAAGCACGTATGGACGATAATAATTTCCGTCGCGCCAATAAGCAACCGTTGAATTATCCGTCTAATGGGTCGGTGTTTAAGCGACCAACGGGTTATTTTGCGGGGAAGTTAATTATGGATTCCGGTTTACAAGGAACACGTGTCGGCGGTGTTGAAGTGTCAAGAAAACATGCCGGCTTTATGGTCAATGTTGCCAATGGCACAGGTAATGATTATGAAGATTTAATCCATTTGGTGCAAGCGACCGTTAAAGAAAAATACGGGGTAACACTGGAGACAGAAGTACGTATTATAGGAGAAAGATAAACGATGTGGATACTTGAATTGGTCGTTATTCTGATTGTTTCAGTGACTTTCTCTAATATTATTTCGCACTTTGTGCCGGAAGTGCCGATTAGTCTTTTTCAAATCGTGATTGGGCTGTTTTTATCCCTATTGTTAGGGGTTAATGTCGACATTGACGCGCATTGGTTCATGTTATTATTTGTGGCGCCGTTGCTTTATAATGATGCCTGGCGCTTTCCAAAACGTGAATTATGGGAGCTACGTGGTCCCATCTTAGGAAATGCTATCCTGTTAGTCCTACTCACCACGTTAATTGGTGGGTACTTTATTCACTTGTTGATGCCACAATTGCCAAACTCTGTAGCGTTGGCGTTGGCAGCCGTGGTATCGCCAACTGATCCGGTGGCGGTACAAGCCATCGCTAAACGTGTTAAATTACCAGAAAGTGTCTTACATATTGTCGCTGGTGAAAGTTTGATTAACGATGCGAGTGGTTTGGTGAGTTTTAACACGGCCATTAAAGCCACGGTAGTTGGGACATTTTTAATCGGGCAAGCGGTGACGAACTTTTTCTGGATGACCTTCATGGGACTCATTGTTGGTTTAGCCTTAGGGAGTCTGCTCAGTTGGTTGCGTGATACGTTCGATCGCGTCGGTTTAAATGATGTCGTTTTTCATACTGTGATGACGCTGTTGGCCCCTTTTTTAATTTATTGGACAGCTGAAGCTGTTTTCCATGCCTCAGGCGTCATTGCCGTAGTAGCCGGTGGGGTGCTGACAAAAATCTTAAGTGATCAGCATATCAACGCGCGACACCCAGAAATTTCGGTGACGGCGGTGCGTACGTGGGAAATATTCGTGTATTTGCTCAACGGGATTATTTTCGTGCTGTTGGGAATTGGTTTACCGCCCATTGTGGTAGCCGTTGTCAAAAATGCACAAATTCACACCGGACAAGCGATTCTCTATGGTGTCATTGTTTGGCTGATTATTTTTACCATTCGGACATTATGGACGTATGGCAATCAGGTGGTGTGGTATCTGCGCAACCGTGATCAAAAACCAACGGTTAAAATGGCCATTATTTCTGGTCTAACGGGTGTTCGTGGGGCGGTAACGATGGCGGCGGTTATGACTGTCCCAGCAGTTATCCAAGACGGTTCGGCATTTCCACAGCGTGATTTGCTCATTTTCATTGCCGCAGTTGTCGTGATTGTTAGTTTATTAGTCGCGACGATTATGTTGCCAATTGTCACGAAAGTCCGGTCATCGCACGACTTTACACAGCCAGAAATTTCTGATGCTGAGTTACCGGAAACCGGCGAAGGCCGTGAAGCGGAATTATCAGAATCACGCGCACGTATTTTTGCCATTCAAGTGGGAATTGAAACATTGCGTGAGCAACAAAATGATAATAATCGGGCCGTGGTGTATGAATTGATTACGCGCAAGCAAGCCACGATTGCCCAAATTCGTGAACAGCTTATGGGCGAAAAAGCTGAGGATGTTCAGTTTGATAACTCAGAGTTACGGCGAATTGCTTTGGATGCGCAACGCAATCGGTTGCAGCAATTATTGGTTGAAGAGAAAATTTCAATCTTAATTTTCTCCATTCAATCTCGGCGCCTAGAACGCTTAGAAAAATTAATTGGTGCGGATAAAAAGTTTGATAACTCTGCGCATTGGGTTCGTATTTTAACACGGCGAGCTTTGCGTAGTGTCCGGATTTGGTTGTCCGATGAATCAAACAAACAGTTCAAAGCGGAAACCTCATTAGCGATTCGCGAGATGGCTAAGGCTGCGATTAAGGCGTTGTCGCAACACATGGAAAAGTATGATGGTGATACTGTTTTGCACCGTATGGAAAGACAAAATGCTTATGAGCTGATTGTGGTTTACCGCTATCAGATTGAACATGAAAAACATCCCGATACACCAGAACAGCGTGAATTAGATGATAAACAGCGCATGGAACTTGAATTACTCGCTTTAAATGCCCAACGTGAAACGATTCAAGATCTTTACGAACAAGGCCGGATTACACGTCAAGCGGGGATCAATATCCGCCAATTTATCAACTATGCGGAAACAGCAGCGCTAGCAGGTAAAAACGAAGAATAGGGCAACACCGTTCATCGTATTGTTGCCGTCAAGTTATTGCTTAAAATTCAGTAAAGGAAAACCTATGCTATCGTACTTAACCATGTCCAACCTCATGCACGCGGTTGATATTATTATTATTTGGTTCTTACTCTATAAGATTATTCAGTTTGTTGAAGGCACGCGTGCACTCCAAATTTTATTTGGCGTCGGGGCAATTATTTTGGTCAAAGTAGTGAGTTGGTATTTAGGCCTCACAACTTTGTCGTGGGTCATGGATCAATTGATTACTTGGGCGCCAATTGCCTTGGTGGTGATTTTTCAGCAAGAAATTCGTCGCGGTCTGGAAACGTTAGGGCGTGGCTTGACGCTACGACGATCGCATGTTGACAATGCAGAAGAAAATCAACTGATCAAAAGTTTAGATGATGCGCTACAATATATGTCAAAACGGCGTATCGGGGCCTTAATTACAATTGAGCGTGAGACGCAACTGGATGACTACATTAAAACAGGTATTAAGTTGGATGCGGCAATTTCTGGGCAATTACTGATTAATACGTTTATTCCTAATACGCCACTGCATGATGGTGCCGTGATTATTAGTAAAGATCGTATTGCTGCCGCTGCTGCTTATTTGCCACTTTCTGAAAGTGTCCGAATTCCCAAAGAATTAGGCACACGTCATCGTGCCGCGGTTGGTATTTCGGAAGCCAGTGATGCCATTACGGTGGTAGTGTCGGAAGAAACCGGTGAAATATCCATCACGCAAAACGGCGATTTATTGCGCCGTATGGATCAGGAAAGCTACCTTAACTTTTTCAGACATCAGTTCTTGGCGTCCGATGAAGATTTGGCGGCTAAAAAACACTGGTGGCAAAAGAAAGGGAGGTCAGCCTCATGAAAAAAGTTGGCCAGTCAAAAATTGTTAACCTTGTGATTTCGTTGGTAATCGCAATTCTCCTCTCAGCGTATGTGTTAAGCACAAAAACAGCAAGTTTGACGTCTAATGGGTCGGATAACTTTTCGACGTTGATACCAGAAAAAAAGGCGACTTTAAAAGTCCCATTGAATTTACAATTTGATAGTGATAATTATGTTGCTGTCGGTGCACCGGCAACGGTCGACGTTGACATTGAAGGGTCGGGGGCTTTAATTTCCGCTACCCAAAGTCGTAACGATATTCAAGCTAGTGCCGATCTTCGTGGCCTAAAACCAGGGAAACATACGGTGACGGTTGCGTTACGCGGCGTGAATGCGTCATTGACATCTACGGTAACCCCACAAAAGATCACGGTCACGATTGCCAAGAAGGCCGCTGTTACTTTGCCAGTTCACGTCAACTATGATCAAAGTAAAATTGCCCAAGGTTACACGGTCAGTGAAGTGGTCAGTGATCCGAAGCGGGTGACGATCAGTGGGCCAAAGACAAATGTAGATGCGGTTGAGACAGTCGCCGCACAAGTGGCATTACAGTCAGGGATTAAAGATACGGTAATTCAGGTTGTCCGTTTGGTGGCTTATGATAAAGATGGTCATGTGGTTGAAGTGAATTTCGACCAACGGTCAACGACTGTGACAATGGTGATTACACCAGCAGACAGTAAGAAATTATCACTGACACCAACGCTTAAAAATGCCGGTAGCAACAAATATCAAGTCACATTTGATCCAAAAAATGTGACGGCCTATGGTGCTTCTGATATACTTAATGCTATGAGTGATCTGAGCGTGCCGGTTGATGTCTCGCAAGTTCAAGGTAACGGTACATTGACGGTGACGTTACCGGCGATTGCCGGCATTGTCCGTTATGATGTCAAATCTGTAACGGCACAAGTGACACAAGTCATGGATGGGGATCAGAGTAGTAGTTCATCTTCTGCGACGAGTGCCTCGTCTTCCAGCCATTCAACGAATTAAAAAGAACAGGACAAAACAATGTCAGAAATTAAATTAAAATATTTTGGAACAGACGGTGTGCGTGGTATTGCCAATGACACGTTAACGCCAGAATTGGCTTTCCGTCTCGGACGTGCCGGTGGTGCTATTTTGACACGCCACGCACAAGATGATAAGAAGCCAGTTGTTATTGTTGGCCGTGATACACGTATTTCAGGTGAAATGCTGCAACAAGCCATTATTGCTGGCTTCTTGTCAGTTGGGATTGATGTGTTGCGTTTAGGTGTGATTACAACACCAGCGGTGGCATTTTTGGTGCAAAACCTTGAAGCCGATGCCGGTGTCCAAATCACGGCTTCACATAATCCAGCAGCCGATAATGGGATTAAATTTTTCGGTAATGATGGGTTCAAATTATCCGATGAACTCGAATTTGAGATTGAACAATTGCTGGATAGTCCAGTCGATGATTTACCACGTCCAAGTGCAGCCGGTTTGGGCGTTGTGAATAATTACCCAGAAGGCGCTTTGAAGTATTTGAGCTTTTTGCAAAAAACAATTCCAACTGATTTGGAAGGGATGCGTATTGCGCTTGACGGCGCTAATGGGGCAACGAGTGGGTTGCTGGCGCATTTGTTTGCTGATTTAAATGCTGACTTTGTGATGATGGGAACGGAACCAAATGGGCTCAACATCAATGACGGTGTCGGCTCAACTCATCCAGAAGCATTGGCAGCCTTTGTGACTGAAAATGACGTTCAGGTTGGCTTGGCTTTTGATGGCGATGGTGATCGGCTGATTGCGGTTGATGAAAATGGTGAGATTGTCGATGGTGACAAGATTATGTACATCACAGGGAAGTTTATGGATGCACAGGGTCGCTTGAAGCATCATACTGTGGTTTCAACTGTGATGAGTAATATTGGTTTTTACAAGGCATTGTCTGAACACGGCATGACGAGTGTGAAAACGGCTGTGGGTGACCGTTATGTCATGGCCGAAATGCTAGCATCTGGTTACAACCTCGGTGGTGAACAATCAGGGCACATTATTTTCAGTGACTGGGCAACAACGGGTGATGGCTTGCTCACAGCACTGCAACTCCTTTATGTCATGAAAGAAACTGGCAAGAAGCTATCAGAATTGGCCGCTGAAGTCCAAATTTACCCACAAAAGTTAGTCAACATTCCAGTTGCGGATAAAATTGCAATCCAACAAGATCCAGCAGTGATCGCAAAGATTGCCGAAGTGGAAATGAAAATGGCTGGTGATGGTCGGGTGCTTGTCCGTGCATCAGGAACTGAGTCACTCTTACGCGTCATGGCTGAAGCCCCAACAGTTGAACAAGTTGATGAATACGTTGAAGAAATCGCAGCAGTTGTGCGTGCACGTGCCAACGGTTAAGATAAAGGAAGTCCCAAGTTTGTGATAAACAGAGGGCTTTTTTTGTTATAATAAAGTATCAAACTATGACTTCAAAGGATAAAATCGTGTCACAAGACAGTTTTAAACAATACTTACGGACCGAATTCAATATTGTATTTCATGATGAGGACTTATTACTAGAAGCGCTTACTCAGCGTAACTACCTGAACGAACATCCGAACGAACCAGGTCGGGATTATCAACGGTTAGAGTTTTTAGGTGATTCGGTGATGCAAGTCTCAGTTGCCGAATATTTGTTTAAGCGCTATCCCGATTGGCATGAAGGGCAATTAACCGAAATGCGTATTGCCATGGTACAGACACGATCATTCGCCCATTTCTCACGTTTAGTGCATTTGAACGAAGCTGTGCGCTTGGGTAAAGGTGAGGAAATGTCTGGTGCGCGTGAACGTGACTCGTTGTTGGAAGATATCTGGGAAGCCTTTATCGGCGCATTGTATTTGGATCAAGGGGCAGACGCCGTGCAAGAATTTTTAGAGCGCACGTTATTTGCTGCCATTGATACCGGCTTTTTTGATCACTTTATTGACTTTAAAAGTCGCTTACAAGAAAAGTTGCAAGTGAACGGTGCGGTCGTCATTGATTACCAGACAGAACGTGAGCAAGCCATGGCTGATAAAACACAGGTATTTGAAGCGAGTGTCTCTGTTGATGGGCATGAGTTGGCCCGCGGGACTGGCAAGTCGATTAAAGATGCAGAAAAGGCTGCGGCCCGTGCAGCCTTAAAACTATTGGAAGAAAAATAAGCTTATGAAACTTAAATCCCTTGAAATCAGTGGCTTTAAGTCTTTTGCTGATAAAACGGTTATTGAATTTATGCCAGGCATGACTGGCATTGTGGGACCAAATGGTTCTGGAAAATCAAATATTATCGAAGCGATTCGCTGGGTAATGGGTGAACAGAGTGCCAAAGATTTGCGCGGTACCAAAATGGCAGACATCATTTTTGGTGGGACCAATACCCGACCCGCTTTAAATCGGGCCGAGGTCTCGATGACTTTTGATAATACCGATCACTATATCAAATCAGATTTTAGTGAAATTCGTATCACCCGTAAATTGTATCGCTCCGGTGAGAGTAGCTATCAAATTAATGGCGTGGAAAGTCGCTTGCGAGATATTCATGAACTATTTATGGATACTGGCTTGGGACGGGAAAGTTTTTCAATTATTTCACAGGGTCGGGTGGAAAGCATTTTTAATGCCAAACCAGAAGACCGTCGCAGTATTATTGAAGAAGTCGCGGGTGTTTATCAATATAAACAAAATAAACAACGCGCACAAAAGGAATTACAACAAACAACTGATAATTTAGCGCGCGTGGCCGACATTATTCATGAAATTGAAGGCCGAATTGAACCCTTAGCTGAACAATCTGCGCAGGCAACCGATTATATCGCTCAAAAAGCGCGTTTTGACACGTTAGATCGTCTTCGACTAGCGCTGACACAACAAGCATTAGTTGAACAAAAGGCGCAGGCGACGGCTGAACTCACCCGCCAAGATGCGCAAGTAAACCACACTAAAACAACCGTTGATGCGCTCAATCAAACCTTAGCGCAAAAACGGCAAGCCCGCGTCAATGAACAAAAGACGCGAGATGCCTTGCAAGCCACTATTTTGCAAGAAACGCAAGCCCGTGAGCGACTGATTGGGGCACAAAACCTCAGTTCTCAGCAGCTTGAAACCCTACAGGGAAAAATTGCTGACCAGCAAGTTCGCGCACAAGAGATTGCTGAACGTGTGACCGATCTTGACACGCAACTGCAAGCGGTGACGGCACAACAAACGGCACTCACGCAGAAACGCCAAGCGTTAAAACGACAACTGACTGCTTTTGACAACCAAGCATCTGCGACCCAGCAAGCAACGCTTGAAGCTGACCTTGAGAAAAACCGGCATGCATATATCCAAACAATGCAAACCATTGCCGCCTTACATAATGCGTTACAACATGATGACAAGACGCAACAAGCATTGCAGAGTCGGCAACAAATTCTCCAGCAACGGTTACAACAGGAAGTGGCGAAGCACGAAGAATTGTTGGCAGCTACTGCTGGTGACGCACCAACAACAGCCGATGACAGCGATCTGACGGCCTTGTCAGCAGAGGTTACCAAGCTCAAGCAACAATTGGCCCAAGCAACGCAAAGTTATCAACAAACTGAAAAGCAATGGTATGCGGCCCTAAATGATTTAAATAAGGCCAAAAGCCAACGCGATGCGTTGCATGCGTTAGATGAGTACGCTGGCTTTTATCAAGGTGTCCGTGCGGTCATGCAACCAGCGGTTCGAGCAAAGTTTCCAGGGATCCAAGGGGTGGTTGCTGAATTGTTAGCAGTACCAAGTGACTATACCAAAGCGATTGAAACGGTCCTTGGTGGTGCCTTGCAGCAAATCGTGGTCGATACAACTGACACAGCAAAGCAGGTGATTCGTTATTTGACGCAAAAACGGGCGGGACGGGTCACGATTTTACCCATCGATACCATTAAGCCACGGCGTTTGACTGGTATTGAGCGTATTAAAGAGATGCCAGGCTTCGTTGGGATTGCAGAAGATTTGGTTACGATGCCGGCAGGTATGGCTGGTATTGGCGGTAATTTATTAGGCAATACCGTTGTGGCAGCCACACTAGATGACGCGACGCAAATCGCACGAGCGGGTCAATATCGTTTCCGCGTGGTGAGCCTTGATGGCCAAGTCGTTAACGCTGGGGGCTCGCTAACTGGTGGGGCCAACCAACAACGTGGGGCAACAATTTTAAGTCGTCAGACGGAATTGAAGCAACTCACGGCCCGTGTGGCTGAATTAGCCACGCAAGCCCAAACGCTTGAACAACAACTACAAGCACAGCGCGCCACTGGTGACCAGCTACGCGAAGCTTTGCAGACGGCTGAGACCGCGTTCGCTACGGCTAAAAATGAAACAGCCAAGGTAGATTATGAATTATCACGCCGTCAAGATGCGGTCAAACAGCAAGCCCGTGTTGTCCAAGCTTTGCAGTTTGAATTAAACGAACTGGCAACACAATTGGCCGAAGGCCAAACGCAAGCCACACAAAATCAAACGGCATTGGCAGAGGCGACAACCGCAAAGACGCAACAAGAGGCGGAGACGGCTCGCTTGAATGCGGAACTACAGGCTATTTCACAGCAATCAGAAGCCTCTAATGCGGAAAAAGTAGCCGTGCAAACGGCCTATGCGACGGTGCAAGCCCAACGCGATAGTGTAACCAGCCAAGTGCAATTACTGCAAACACAACATGAGGACTTACTGCAGCAACAAGCTGCATTAGCCCATACGTTAGCTGACTTACAAGCACAATTACAAGCTGCCAAAGATAATAGCCAAAATGACGCTGTGATTGCAGCAACCACAGCACGTTTAGCAACAGCCCAACAGGCGTGTGATACTACAACACAGCGGATTGCGCTGCTGTCAGATGAGGTGGTGTTGCTGGAAGAGCAGTTAGCCACGCAGCAAGAAACCTTACGGGTACAAACTGGGGTCCAGAGTCAATTGGCTGCCCAATTAGCACGCCTTGAAACGCAACTCGACAATAGTCAGTCACAATTATTGACGCAATATGAGACAGTCGACATCGTCGATATTATTGGGACGCATGATGTGCAGGAATTGCCAGCCATTACTGAACAACTTGCACTCGTTAAACGTGGTTTAGACGAGATTGGGACAGTTAACCTGGGCGCAATTGAAGAGTATGAAGCGGTTAAAGCGCGCTTTGACTTTTTGACGCAACAGCGCGATGATTTACGACAAGCAAAAGAAATTTTGCTCCAAACAATTGACGAAATGGATGACGAAGTGCGGGTCCGGTTTAAAACGACGTTTGACGCCATTGCAGCGCGTTTCTCAGAAACTTTTGCGCAAATGTTTGGTGGTGGCCAGGCTGAGATTCGCTTGACGGATCCCAAGCACTTGCTGACCACAGGCATTGACATTATTGCTCAACCACCAGGCAAAAAGTTCCAACAAATGAGCTTGTTGTCGGGTGGTGAAAAGGCCTTGACTGCTATGACGTTACTTTTCGCCATTTTGCATGTCCGCCCAGTACCTTTTGTGGTATTTGATGAGGCGGAAGCAGCTTTGGATGAAGCGAACGTGAGTCGCTTTGCCAAATATTTGTTAGATTTTGCCGGCGGTACCCAATTTATTGTCATTACCCATCGGAAAGGGACGATGATGAAAGCCAACCTGTTGTATGGCGTGACCATGCAAGAGGCGGGTGTGTCAAAAATGATTGCAGTCGATTTAGATAAAGTAACAGAAAGTGTAGGTTAACGATGGGATTATTTGATATTTTCCGTAAGAAAACTGCGGCCAATCACGAAGCACCAACTGAAGAAACGACGACCAGCACGACGGATGAGGCAGTGGCAACAACTGATGCCAAGACATCAGAAACTGAAACGGCGACAACACCGGTTGACACATCAAATGAGACTGTGCCACCATTAGCCGAAGCCGAAGCCGAAGCCGAAGCCGAAGCCGAAGCCGAAGCCGAAGCCGAAGTTGTGACCGAACAGGAAATCTATACACAAGGTTTGACCAAGACGCGTACCGGTTTTGCCGCCAAGTTCAACCAATTTTTGGCTAATTTCCGTTCGGTAGATGAAAACTTTTTTGAAGAACTTGAAGAAACGTTGGTGGGCGCTGATGTTGGTTTTGACATGGCCATCAAGATTTCGGATGACTTACGTGAAGAAGTCAAGCTTGCCAATGCCAAGCGACCAGAAGATGTGAAACAAGTCATCATTAAAAAAATGGTTGACATGTATGAAGCTGACGGTGTTAATGAAGATGCGACCATGCATTTTAATGCCAACGGCACTACCGTTATCTTGTTCGTTGGTGTCAACGGTGTGGGTAAAACAACCACAATTGGAAAGTTAGCCACAAAGTATCAACAACAAGGCAAGTCAGTGTTATTGGCAGCCGCTGATACTTTCCGTGCTGGCGCCACCAAGCAATTGCAAGAATGGGGTGAACGCGCCCATGTTCCAGTGGTTGCTGGGAAAGAAAAGGCGGATCCCGCATCGGTTGTATACGAAGCCGTTGCTAAGGCACGTGATGAACATTATGATATTTTGTTTGTGGATACGGCGGGTCGTTTACAAAACAACGTGAACTTGATGCAAGAGTTGGAAAAGATGAAGCGTATTATTCAACGCGAAATTCCAGATGCACCGCATGAAGTCTTGCTTGTTTTGGATGCGACGACGGGTCAAAATGCGTTACAGCAAGCCAAACTCTTTAAGGATTCATCGGATGTTACAGGCATTGTGTTGACTAAGATGGACGGGACGGCCAAAGGTGGGATTGTGTTTGCCATTCGTAATGAGATGCAATTGCCTGTAAAATGGATTGGCTTTGGTGAAAAAGCGCAAGATTTGCGTGAATTCAAACCAGAAGAATTCATTTATGGCCTCTTTAAGGACTTAATCGCATGAATTTCGCAGAGAAAAATCAGATTACGCGGTTATTTGGCTTTTATGGTGGCTTATTGACGCTTAAACAGCAGGATTATTTGCGTTATTATTTTGAGGATGATTATTCCATTGTTGAAATTGCGGAAGCAGAGCATGTCAGTCGACAAGCTGTGTCGGACAATATTAAGCGTGGGATTGATCAATTAGTCAAATACGAACAAGTCTTGCATTTACAAGCAGACTTTGAGGCGCGTGCAGCCATTGAGCAGCAAGTGCAAGATTATATTAGCTTGTATTATAATAAAGATGACCAGTTAAAGCAGCTGGTGTCACAATTAATGGCGCATGAAATAGAAGACTAGTGCCAAGACGCTAAAAAGGGGAGATATAGTACCGCTGGCGACAGTCCGGTATTATACAAAGATTATGGCATTTGAAAATTTAACTGAACGCCTATCCAAGGCAATGAAAAACCTGACCGGCCGTGGTCGTGTCAGTGAAGAAGATTTACGGGCAACGATGCGCGAAATTCGTTTGGCCTTGCTGGAAGCCGACGTCAACTATGACACGGTGAAAAAGTTTGTGGCCAATGTCCGTGAAAAGGCCAGCGGCGCCGACATTTTAGAAGGTTTGAACCCAGCCCAACAAGTTGTCAAAATTGTTAATGATGAATTGACGGCAACTATGGGTGAAGAAGCCGTACCGTTGAATAAGTCACCAAAAATCCCAACGATCATTATGATGGCTGGTTTGCAAGGTGCGGGTAAGACGACGACGGTTGCCAAATTGGCTTACAAATTAAAAACTGAAGAAAAGGCACGGCCTTTGCTGATTGCAGCCGATGTTTACCGACCAGCTGCCATTGATCAGTTGGAGATTTTGGGGCGTGATTTGGATATCCCAGTTTTCCAATTGGGTACTGATGTTGACCCACGTGAAATTGTGCGCCAAGGACTTGCCAAAGCTGCGGAAAATAAGAACGACTATGTCTTTATTGATACGGCCGGTCGTTTGCAAATTGATGAAGTTTTGATGCAAGAATTAAAGGATGTGGCAGAAATTGCTCAACCAGATGAAATCTTGTTGACAGTGGATGCCATGACGGGACAAAACGCTGCCGAAACGGCAAAAGGCTTTGCTGAAGCGCTTGACTTAACTGGGGTTGTGCTCACAAAGCTTGATGGCGATACCCGTGGTGGGGCCGCGTTGTCAATTCGTGATGTGACAGGCAAGCCAATTAAGTTTGTCGGACAAGGGGAAAAGCCAACGGATTTGGATGTCTTTTATCCTGAACGAATGGCTTCACGTATCTTGGGGATGGGTGACGTCCTCACGTTGATTGAAAAAGCCCAACGTGATTTTGACGAAGAAGAACAAGCCAAGCAGCTTGAAAAGATGCGTCAAAACACATTTGACTTCAATGATTTTGTATCACAATTGAAGCAAGTGCAAAAAATGGGGCCAATGGAAGATTTGTTAAAAATGATTCCAGGTATGGCCAATAACCCGGCTTTGGCTAATATCAATATTGACGCCAAGCAATTTGCACATTTGGAAGCTATTGTGAACTCAATGACACCAGCCGAACGTGAAAATCCGGATCTCATCAATCCATCACGCCGACGTCGTTTAGCTGCCGGTGCGGGTCGCCCAATTGTTGAAGTAAACCGCATGATTAAGCAATTTGATCAAATGCGCAAGATGATGAATCAAGCGACGAATGGTAACTTTGGTGGTATTGATAAGATGATGGGTGGTGCCGGTATGGACATGTCGTCTCTTATGGGCGGCATGGGCGGTGGCATGCCAACGGGTAACTTCGGTCAAAAGGTGCAAAACTTTGCGATGAAGCAAGCTGCTCGTCGTTTGCAAAAAGCCAAAAAGAAGCGTGGTAGAAAGTAATGGCTAAGTTAGAACGGGTATTACCCACGTTTATCTTTGTCGTCATGTTGGGGTCAAACTTACTCAACATGCAACGTAGCACACTGCCAGCAATCGCTTTGGCGATTATTGGCGCGTTAATACCTGCCATTGTGGTTTTTGCACTAATTCGGTTTTTAACTTGGTGGCTACAACGCTAGGGGATTATTGTTAAAAAGGAATAGACAGTAAAGGGGAAATATGTCAGTCAAATTAATTGCATCAGATCTTGATGCAACGTTTCTAAGAGATGATAAAACGTTTAATGAAGCATTGTTCCGAGAAGTGCTTGATAAGTTACATGCCCAAGATATTCAATTTGTGGTGGCAACAGGTAATCATGTCCAAAAAGTGCATGATTACTTTAAGCACTTTGCCGGACAATATCAATTAATTGCAAACAATGGTGCAGAAGTCATCATCAATGGTGAGTTGGCCCACGTATGGGATGTGCCACATTCAGCATTAGCAACCGTGGCGCAATTGACTGACAAATATACTGATCAATTAGAACTTGGTGTGGCTTTTGTCGCAGCTGATAAGTCCTTTATGATTATCAAGCGACCAAATGAGAAGTATCTCAAGTTAGCACACGCTTATTTTGAAAATTTGCAAATCATTGATGATGTGAGCGACATTAATGAACCAATTTTAAAAATTTCATTGGTTTTGCCACATGCAGCAAATGAATTTATGCAGGATGTGAAGACTGTTTTGGGCAGCAAAGTCCATGTGACGACTTCTGGCTATGGCGCCATTGATATTGTCAACCCAGAAGTGAATAAGGCAACAGCGTTGTCATTTATGGCCGATAAGTTACATATCGCACCCGAAGACATCATGGCTTTTGGTGATGGCCTCAATGATTTGGAAATGTTAGAATATGTTGGCCATCCAGTGGCCATGACAAATTCTGATCCAGAAATCTTGAATCGTGGCTTTGCGTTAAGTGTCGCAGACAATAATCACGACGGTGTTTTAAAAACAATTCTTGAAAAAATTTAACACGCTTCGGCGTGTTTTTTTATTGTCAAAATGGTATGATAAATAAAATTAATTAGTTTTAGATGAGAAAGAGGCCAGGATATTGAAAGAAACAATCAAAAACTTAACAGCTTATCAGGCAGAACTGCCAGCTAATGTCGTGAAAGAAAAGTATCAGCTTGACCATTTAGCGCGCTTATCGGCCAATGAATCGCCTTATGGCCCATCACCAAAAGTTGGTGAGGCTATCCGTGCTATCCCAGATGATGTGCTAGGCTTTTATCCTGACGGGCAGGCAACACTTTTACGCGACAAAGTCGCGGCCTTAGAACAGGTTGATCCTGAAAATTTAGTCTTTGGCGTTGGCGCTGATGAACTGATTCAATTATTAACGCGCACCGTGTTAACCCCTGGTGGTAATATGGTGGTCCCATCCCCAACTTTTGGAGAATATGCGCTTCATGCACAAATCGAGCAAGCAACGACTAAGCAAGTCCCAGTTGATGATGCAACAGGACACGTTGATTTTGCAGGGATGTTGGCGGCAGTGGATGACCGTACCGAAATGGTTTGGTTGGCTAACCCAAACAACCCAACCGGTGTGTTTGAAACCCGAGCCGACATTTTGGCCTTTTTGGCCCAGTTGCCAGAATCGGTCGTTTTGGTGGTCGATGAAGCGTATTATGATTTTGTCGATGCGCCGGACGCGACGTTGGCTGGTGATGTTGGCAACTACCCAAATTTGGTGGTCCTTAGAACGTTATCAAAGGCTTATGGTGTCGCCAACTTGCGCGTAGGCTATGGCATCATGACCGCACCACTTTATCCCGTCATGCAAGCAGTAAGGCTGCCTTACAATCTTAATACGTATCAAATTGTGGGTGGGGCGGCGGCCCTAGACGACCAAACCTATTTGCAAGAAATCGTTAAAAAGGTTCAACATGAACGTACGATATTCCAAGATTTCTTGCATGAACACGGCTTTAAATTTTACGCGTCACAAACGAATTTTATTTGGCTTCAAGTCGGTGATAGCAAGCGTGTTGGTGAACTGCTCTTATCACAAGGCTATCAAGTCAATGATCGGCTAAGCGATACTTGGCTGCGAATTGCCTTGGGTACGCCAGCAGACAATGCCGGGATGCGTGACATCTTAGTACAACTTTAAAAAGCACAGGCTAC
>ERZ1106932.46-NODE-46-length-50842-cov-203.481560_pt1 | contig 50842 bp, 34 predicted proteins | sample MGYA00403665_ERZ1106932 | MGnify/ENA primary metagenome ERZ1106932 (study PRJEB35170, sample SAMEA104062448) | human gut metagenome | biome: human gut; feature: human-associated habitat; material: faeces | place: Denmark | collected 2012-08-24 ... | reverse complement strand
AAATTCCGAGAGCAATGGCGGGTAGGGGAATCTGCATTGCGATGCGGAAGTCAAAATAAGCCCGTAAACGGCGCTTAAAAAGCAAACAAATGTTTGTCAATAGTTTATCGGGAAAGAAGTTTTTCGTGGCAGGAAAGGGCAAAAGAGAAAGATTTTTAGATATGCAAAGATGATTTTGTTGATTTGCCAAAGAGTGCGTTTAAAATTTTAAAGGAAAAAAGGTGTAACCATATTGACTATGGAGCGATAGATTTTAAATGCTTATGAAGTTAAAAGGCACTCATTGTTTGTCAAAGGTATGGTACTTTGTGAATACTCGGTTACAATGGAGAGTTTGTTAGGTTTAAGGATTGTTTCGAAAATTGCAAGTGCCGTGATTTGATGGAAAGGGAAAATAGACGAGTAGGGGCGATATTTTGTACGTCGGGTAAACGGAAGCCAATAAGAAAAAGACAGAATTGCTACATACGTATAGCAAAAATCGGTACCTCAAAACATAAAAAGAGCTATGTCAGAGGTTTATCGGTATGGTGCTGTTCCTCTTTAAGGGCGCTTTCAGTGATAATATTTCGGGTGTTGACGTCCGCGAGGAACGATACTGCCAAGCCGGTAGAAAAATCTAATTAGGGGATGAAAGATTTTGGCTACATGAATTTTTTAAAATCCATGTAACTGTCTTATAAGAAATGCAAAACGGTATATAAAAAATTCTGCAAAATACAAACAACTGTCAAAATTTTAGTGAACCCGAAAAATATTTATCGTTGCCAAAAGGGAATAATATGGCTTGTTTCTTGTAAGAGTTGACATAGCGAGGGCGATTAATTTACTTATATGAAAATGTTTTGTTTCACAAAATATTGGTAAATGACGCGCTACAAAGAAAAAAAGAATAAGGAACGCTTCATCTTTCTATAGTATCCCCTGTTATACATTATCTGCAAATTGCTTTTCGGCATGAAACAAACTCGTATGTCGCAGAGTTACCTGATTCAACGTAGCGCAGAATCGGGCAAACTCTATCGCACATCTTGCGCGTTTCCGTTTTCTATGAACGATGCGGATAATAAGGTGATTTTTGAAACATCGTCATTGTGATTGACCGCGTTGTCGTGAACGGGCGGTTGCAGGAGCAGTTCTCGGCATGGTGCAATTTATTCTGATGTATAAAAGGCATATAAATAAGGTGTACGGTTTTGACATAAACAGGTAATTTATATTTGCTAAAATGGCGTAATATTCTTGCAATTTATATGCCAATATGGTAAAATAAAATCATGGAGGATATGCCATGACTTTGAAAGAGTTGCGTAAAGAAAAGGGATTAACGCAGGAAGCTTGTGCCAAAGTAGTTGGGGTTCCGTTGCGAACTTATATCCGTTATGAGTCGGATGAAGGAAGAAGAAATAACATTAAATACCGCTATATCTTTGAAATGCTGCAAAAATACGGAGTTATTGACGAGGAGCACGGGCTTTTGACGGTGGAGAAAATCAAGGAAACTTGTGCGCCTTTGTTTGAACAATACGGGGTGAAGTATGCCTACCTCTTTGGTTCGTATGCAAAGAAGAGGGCAACAGAGCAGAGTGATGTCGATTTGCTTATTTCCATGCCGGTTAACGGATTGCGGTTTTACGAACTTGTGGAAGCGTTGCGTGAGGCGCTTAAAAAGAGAGTCGATCTGTTGGATGAAACACAGCTTGACAACAATAATGCGCTCGTAAAGGAAATTTTACAGGACGGGATAAAAATTTACGGATAATGTGAAGAATGACTGGTTTTATTTGGAGAAGATTGTTGCGGACTTAAAATTTATTATTGACCACATACAGGGTATGACGCAGGCGGAAAAGCAGGAGAATGATTTGCTCATTGATTCTGTAATGTTTCGTATTGTACAGATTGCGGAGAACGGTGCAAAGTTGACCGACGTTTTCCGGGTAGCACATCCTGGTATTCCGTGGGCGGCTATTCGCGGAATGCGTAATCGCATCGTTCATAATTATGGTATCGTAAGTATGACTATTGTTTATGATACGGTCGTTAACCACATTCCCAAAATGTATGCGATGTTGAAAGAGATATACGATGCTAAGTGATATTACGGCTTTATCGTGGTGTTTATTGTATTGAAGTTCGTCGCAATCGCTTTCTCAAAGTCTATGTACGGCATGACCTTCCGCATCATCGGTGTGAACGGGATACGTCGATACACGACGTCTTGTCCCATTTTCTCCTTGCTCGTTTCGCATTGCATCCAGTTTTCGTCGAGAATGGTCAGCGAAGGAAGTTCGCTCCTGCGCATCCCTGTATAGAGCAATACGAGCAATGCGCTCGACGCGCTCAAATTCGGATTATCCTTACAGAACTGCACGAGCTGCTTTTCTTCCTCATAGGTAAAAGCTTTGCCTTTCTTCGTCTGATATTTCGGCAATACGACCTTCGCCATCGGCGAATCGAATTTGAAATCGCTCGCAGCCAAATCGAAGATACAGCGCAATATCAGATGCAGCTTGTCCGCCGTTCTGTTTTTGCCTTCTTCGACGTAGCGGAACAGAAACTCCTGCAAAAATTCTCGGTCGATGTCCGCAAGCGTCTTTCCCACAAAGTGCGGCGCGATGTCATGCTCGAACAGCCGCTTGTATTCCTTATGCGTGTTTGGCTTGGTCGTCTTTTCCTTTATATCCAGCCAGTTCTTCGCAAAGTCGTTGAATAAGACTGTGTGCCGCGTCTTTGCCTTTACGTTTCCCGTGGCGGCAAGGTTGTTCAGTACCTTGATAAATTTCTGTTTGAGAACTTCAAAATCTTTCGTACCTTGTCTTTCTGAACTAAAAATCAAATTTACGGGTAGTAAGTAACAATCGCATGACTGCCTGGCCGTCATAAGCGCGGCTTGTACGCTGCTGGCAATATTAGGGCTAACAGCCGAAAATGAAAAGCCACCGACTTTGCAGGTAGATGTTTTGTATCAAAAAGAGGTCCGCCGGCTATGCCGATGGCGGCGGATACGGAGAAAAATTTTCCCTATGCGATATTATCAATGTGCAGCTATACTAAATCAAAATAATGCAAGATTGTCGCCATTGCGGATGATATAATAAGCAAAAACAGGGGGAGGCGCGCGCGCAAACCAAAAAATGTTTTTTTCCGATCAATTTATAAGTGCGGGCAGCAAATTCTGCACATTCGATGAGCATGTCAGCGCCCCGGAATTTAAAAAAACGTTTGTATTGAACGATTTCCGCCGCGCTGAACTGACGATCTGCGGTTTGGGCTTTTATGAGATTGCCGTCAACGGCGTCGGCATTACAAAGGGCAGGCTTGCTCCGTACATATCCAACCCTGACGAGCTGCTTTGTTATGATTGTTACGACGTAACGCCGTACTTAAAAGAAGGACAAAACGAGCTGACTGTTCTTTTGGGAAACGGAATGCTGAACGCGATCGGCGGCAGTACATGGGATTTCGATAAAGCTGCGTTTCGCAGCGCGCCGAAGTTTGCGCTCGCTTTCGAGGCGGATGGCAAATGTTTGTTTGAAGCGGACGAAAGATTTTTGTGTCGGCCTTCCCCGATACTCTTTGACGATTTGAGAACAGGGGAATGGTACGATGCAAGGCTGGAGGGTGAAGGACTATGGCAGCCGGCTGTCTCTGCCGTCGCGCCGCAGGGGAAGCCGCATTTAGTGCGGTGCGAGAGCATCCGCATCGTCGAAGAAATTGCCCCCGTGAGTGTCATCCGTCAAAAAGACGGAATACTCTTTGATTTCGGCATAAATACAGCAGGCGTTTGTCGGCTGTGTCTCAAAAAGACCAAAAGGGGACAGACGATTTCTCTTTTGCACGGAGAAATGCTCATTGACGGTCGTTTGTCTGTCGACAATATACTCTGCGATGAGCGCTGCCGTAAAGAATATTTTCACCGCGACGTCTATATCTGCAAGGGCGCAGAAGAGGAAGAATATCAGCCCCGTTTCACTTATCACGGATTCCGGTATGTCTTTGCACAGGGGATGCTAGATTCCCAGGTGACGCCCGACAGCCTTACCCTTTTGGAAATGCATTCAGACCTTCGCAGGGCAGGGCATTTCGCCTGTTCCGATGCGGCGCTGAATACTCTGCAAAAAAATGTCTGCCGCTCCACTTTGAGCAATTTCTATTATTTTCCGACAGACTGCCCTCATCGTGAGAAGAACGGTTGGACAGGAGATGCCGCCCTTTCCGTTGAGCAGACCCTTCTTAATTTTCATGCGGAAAACAGTTTGCGCGAATGGCTCTTTCATATCCGCGGCGCGCAGAAGGAGGACGGAAGGCTGCCCGGTATCGTGCCTACGGCCGGCTGGGGATACGAATGGGGCAGCGGCCCCGCATGGGACGCTGCTCTGATTTATCTTCCTTTTTACCTTTACCGATACGGTGCGGAAAGGGAGGTGCTTTCCGAAAATGCTCGGGCAATTGCAAAATATATGAGCTTTTTGCGGGGAAAACGCGGTACAGATGGCCTTTTGGCGTTTGGCCTCGGAGACTGGTGTCAGCCGAAAAGGCTTTCGCATTTATATGAAACGCCCCTTGAAGTTACAGATACTCTGATATCTATTAACGCCTGTACTATGGCGGAGCGTATTTTTTCCGTTCTGGGACAGGAGAAAAATAGGCAGGCGGCGGCCGAACTCGCGCGTTCCCTTCGTTTGGCTTATCGCAGAAAATATGTGACGGACGGCCGGTTGCCGGCAGGCGCCACCCAGACGCAGATTGCTCTCTCTTTGGCTTACGGTGCGCTGGAACCGGAGGAACGGCCGGGCGCGATCGCGCAGCTTATCGGCCGTATAGAACAAGATGGTGGCTGTTTTGCGACGGGCGTCCTCGGCGCGCGGGAGCTTTTCCGTGTACTGTCGGAAAACGGATATGCCGATCTCGCGTATCGGCTTGCCATGCAAGACAAATTTCCGAGTTATTACTATCATATCAAGCGGGGCGCCACGACTCTTTTTGAGGATTTTCATGAATTTAAAGAGGGAATGTTCGTGCGCAGGGACGGGCAGAAGACGAATTCGCTGAATCATCATTTTTGGGGCGATATCAGCGCGTGGATGTATATATATATCGCCGGTATAGAAATAAATCCGGACTTTACGCAGCAGGATAAAATTGTTTTCCGGCCGCATATCCTGCAGGCGCTTTCGCAAGCAGAGGGGGAATACGAACACAGAAGGGGTAAGGTGCGCCTTTTCTGGAGAAAGGAAGAATGCGGCGTACGGATAGAAGCGGACATCCCGCCCGGAACGACGGCAGATTTCGTGTTGCCGCAAGGCTACCGTGTGGCGGAAGATATCCATCTGCGGCAGGGCAAAAACTATATATATCTGAAATCAGAATAAGAGGAGGCTGGTATGATCAAAATTGCAGTGATCGGTTGCGGCAGGATCGCGAACATCAAACATTTTCCGGCATTGGCGGAAATCGAGGGAGTACACATCAAATATGCGGTCGACCTGATCGGAGAGCGCGCCGAGCAGGCCAAAGAAAAGTACGGCTGCGATTTCGCCGAAACAGATTATCACATCGCGCTCAGAGATCCTGAAATAACCGCGGTTTATGTGCTTACGCCCAACTACGCGCATTATGAAATCACAATGGCGGCTCTTACGGCGGGAAAGCATGTGTTCTGCGAAAAGCCCATCACCGTGAATTATCCGCTCTCCTGCGAAATGCAGGCTTTGGCGAATGAGAAAAAACGCATTCTCAATATCGGCGTATGCAATCGCTATCACCGCTCTGTCGAGTTGATCAGGAAGCTGTATGAAGAGGGTGCGCTCGGGGAACTGTATCATATTTACTGTTCATTCCGCGATTATCGCTGCATTCCCGGCCTGGGCGGAGATTTTACCACGAAGGCAAAGTCGGGCGGCGGCGTTCTGATCGATTGGGGCGTACATTTCCTCGATCTGGTTATGTATGTATCCGGCGCGAAGGCGCAGACGGTTTCAGCGGTTTGCCACAGCCGTTTGGGCAAAGATATACCCGACTACGTATTTAAGGACATGTGGGCGGGGCCTCCCGTTCTCGACGGCATCAACGACGTGGAAGAATGCGTCACTGCGCTCATCCGTACGGATAAGCCGAGCATCAGCCTGAACGGCGCTTGGGCGCAGAACATCAATAAAACGGAAATGTACGTGGATTTTTTGGGTGACAAAGGCGGAATCCGGCTCGACTACGGCAATAAGTTCACTTTATATACCGTTTCCGAAGGTATGCTGCAGGAAATCAAGCCGGATTATAATATCCCTGACATGTACAAGAGGGAAAGCGAAGCCTTTTTCCGTTCCGTGGAGACGGGAGAAAAAAATAAGGGACACATTGACAACGTCATCGAAACGGCCAGGGTCATGGATGCAATCTACGAATCGGCACAGAAGAACGCCGAGGTCAGGTTATGAAGACGATAGGATTTATCGATTATTATCTGTATGAGTTTCATGCGAACGCTTATCCCGGCTGGGTGAAGGAAATATGCGGCGAGACGGGGAGATCGTACACTGTGGCGCGGGCTTGGGCGGAAAAGGCCGTCTCTCCCGTGGACGGAAAGACGAACGCAGACTGGACTGCGCTGACGGGTGTACCCGTCTGTGATACGCTCGAGGAAGTGTGCGAAAAGAGCGATTTTTTGGTGCTTCTTTCGCCGGACAATCCGGAAAATCATTTGCGCTATGCGGAAAGGGTGCTTTCGTATGGCAAACCGACCTATATCGATAAAACGTTTGCGCCGGATCTTGCCACTGCCAAAAAGATATTTGTCCTTTCGGAAAAATTCGGGGCGCCGATTTTCAGTACGTCCGCCCTGCGTTGCGCTGACGAGCTGAGCGGCATGCCGTCCGACGCAAAGAGCGTGATCGCGACGGGAGGCGGCTCAGTTCTCGATCGCTATATTGTACATCAGCTGGAAATGATCGTCCGGCTGATGGGTACGGACGCAAAGCGAGTCATCGCTTTGTCTGAAGGGGAAAATAAAACGATCGCCGTTGACTACGGCAACGGACGGAGCGCGGCAATCAATTACTCGGCTGAGCTTCCTTTTACCGTATGCGTAGAGAGGAAGGGAGGCGGAAAACCCGTTTATCTGCCGATACAATCCTTTTATTTTAAAAATTTGGTCCGCGAGATACTGCGCTTTTTTGATACGGGCGTTCCGTATGTTTCTGAGGAGCAGACACTCGGGCTGATGGCGATACGCGACGCGTGCCTTGCGGCGCAGAGGAGCCCTTATATCTTTATAGATGTGGAGAAATAATGATGAAAACCGGTGTTTTGCTGGAAAGTTTCAGGCTTCCCTTTGCGGAAAGTCTGAAGGCCGCCCGCGCTCTGGGATTGCAGGGCGTACAGATATTTGCAAAAGGGGAGACCGTCTATGACGGAATGTCCGCTTCAAAGATACGTGAAGTGCGCTCGGCGATTCGCGGCGAAGGACTGGAAATTTCGGCATTGTGCGGAGATTTCGGCTGTCGTATGTTCTATTACCCGGAAGAGATGCGCGCGGAAATCGAAAGGGAAAAGCGCATCCTTGCTTTGGCGAAGGAACTCGGCACAGATATCGTCACGACGCATATAGGCGTTGTGCCGGAAAAATTCGACTGCAGGGAATTCGACAATATGCATGCCGTATGCAGGGAACTTGCCGAATTTGCAGACAGTCTGGGCGGGCATTTCGCTGTGGAGACGGGCCCCGAACCGTCTTTGAGACTGAAAAATTTTCTGGATACGCTCGGAAGCCGCGGTGTGGGTGTAAATATGGATCCTGCCAATCTTGTCATGTGCATCGGAGAAAATCCTGCGGCGGCGGTACATAATCTGCGCGACTATATCGTGCATACGCACGCAAAAGACGGCATCATGCTCAAAAAGACGGATACGCGCAAACTGTACATTCCGGATATCAGCCACGTCGATCCGGAAAACTTTTCCGATTATATATTGGAGACGCCGCTCGGACAGGGAAATGTGCCGTGGAAGGAATATATCTCGGCACTGCGTTCTGTCGGTTACGACGGATATCTTACGATCGAGCGAGAGGTGGGCGACACCCCCTCCGAAGACATTGCACTGGCGGCGGAATTTCTGAAACAGCTCATATAGAGAGGGGGAGAGAAAGCGGTCATCCGGGGCGCCGGATGACCGCTTTTTTAATTTTAAATATCAATGAAACTCATAACTGAATCAATATTGCGCAAGCGTTTGCATGCTCGGTATGATATACTTAAAGCTGTAAAAGCGAGGGAAGGACGATGGAAAATTTGACCGAAAAGGAAAAGCGATACAGGGCAATGCCGTTTTGGGCATGGAACGGGACACTGGAAGAGGGGGAGCTTTGCCGGCAGATCGATATCATGAAGCAGATGGGGTTCGGCGGATTTTTCATGCATTCCAGAACCGGATTGCGCACGGAATATCTGGGAGAGGAATGGTTTCGGCTGATCAGAGTCTGCGCCGACTATGCCGTAAAATCGGGCTTGGAAGCTTGGATCTACGATGAAGACCGCTGGCCGAGCGGCGCGGCGGGCGGGCTGGCTTCAAAAAAGGGAAAGCTGCGCATGCGCTTTATTTCCCTTTATACAGATGACAGCTATCTGCAGACGGAGGAGGTGGAGCGCGTGCTTTGCCGCTTTGCCGTGCGCCTGAACGACGACGGAAGGCTGGAAGATTATTATCTGCTCAAGCGCGGCGGAGAAATCCCTAAGCCGGGTTACGTTCTGCACACCTTTTGCGAGGAGAGGATGAAATGTTCGCCGCAGTACAACGGATATTCGTATATCGATACCATGAATTCCGAAAGCACGAAGGAATTCATGCGTCTCACCCACGAACTGTACAAAAACCACTGTGGAGATATGTTCGGAAAGCAGCTTGTCGGCGTATTTACGGACGAACCGCACCGCGGACCTCTGTTTAACCGCTTCGGGCTGGACAACGAAAACGGCGCGAATATGGCTCCCTTTACGGGAAGACTCTTTTCGTATTATAAATCCAGATGGAATCAGGATCTTCGCCGCCGCCTGCCGGAACTTTTTTATAAAGGCAAAACGGAGTGGAACGAGACGGCTTATCGCTATGTGATCTGCCTAAACGACCTTTTTATCAATAACTTTGCCAAGCCATATTACGATTGGTGCCGTAAAAACAATCTTCTGCTCACGGGGCATCTTCTTCATGAAGATTCGCTCCGCATGCAGACGAGCATGAACGGTTCCCTTATGCGCTATTACGAATATATGGATTATCCCGGCATCGATATTCTCGGCGAGGGCAATGCCTGTTACTGGGTGCCCAAACAGTGCGCCTCGGTAGCGCGCCAGCTGGGCAAAGAGATGGTCCTTACCGAACTGTACGGCTGTACGGGCTGGCAGATGACATTCGAGGCATATAAGATCTGCACCGAATGGCAAATATTGTTCGGGGCAAATTTCCGCTGTCCACATATAAGCTGGTATTCGATGCGCGGGCAGGCAAAGCGCGATTATCCGGCCAGTATTCTGCATCAGTCCGCCTGGTATCCGTATTATTCTTATTTGGAAAATTATTTCAGCAGGCTCACTGCGTTTGTGGAAGACGGCCACAGTTCGGTGCAGACGCTCGTTATCAGCGCGGTCGAAAGTATGTTCGGATATGTACATAAAGGTTGGTTGCATATTTTCGATTACAACGACGCGTGTATCGGCGCGTTGGAAAAGAGGTATGAAGATCAGTTTTTCGCCCTTATAGGAAAACATATCGATTTTGATTATGCAGACGAAGATATCCTTGCCCGTCATGCGGCGGTTGAGGAACAGGGCGGAAAAATTTATCTGCGCGTGGGGAAGGCCCGTTATACGCAGGTTTTGAAAGATGATATGCAGCATTTGCGGGAAAGTACAAAAAAAATATTGAACGAGTTTGCTTCCATGGGCGGTACTGTCGTCGACGGGACGGAGGAACTGGATGTTTCGGACTGCGTGCGCACGGAGCCTTCGATCGCCGTGCGGCTTACAGAAAAAGAAGGGGAACTGCGCGTATTTCTCCTCAATTTGGACAGAGAAAAAGAAAAGTTCGGCGTAAAAGTATCTTTCCCGCAAAAATATGAAGAGTTGTATGCGGAGGAGTGGGATCTATTTGAAAACCGCCCCGTCCGCGTGTGGAAACCGGGGGAAGATATCGTACTCGATTTTCATAAGGCTCAGAGCCATACTCTTCGCCTCGTAAAGTCGCCGCAGGCGATACCCGATCGCCGCGGCGGGTTTGAAAGGGTGCGCATGCCGGAGTATATGCCGTATTCGTTGACAGAGCCGAATGTCCTCGTTCTGGATAAGGCGGTGGTTTCAGCAGATAATATACCGATGAACGGCGGAGAGCCGATCTATGTACTCAAGGCGGATACCGCGCTGCGGAAAAAATTCCGCTTGGTGCCGCGGGGCGGAGATATGATACAGCCCTGGTATGATAAAAAGTATAACGGGCGAACGGGAGAAAAACTGTGCGGCGTTCGCCTGAAGTTTACTTTTTTTATTGCGGATATGCCGGAAGAGCCGGTATATCTTGCAATGGAAGAATTCGAGGGGCATAACGTCAGGGTTAACGGCAGAACTTTAAAAGGCGAGGTTCGCAAAGGATGGGTAGATGACTGCTTCGATACCGTACAGATCCCTTCGCACTGTTTGAAACCGGGAGAAAATGAAATCGAAATGTCCGGCGCGTTCAACAGCGAAACGGGGCTGGAAAGCATTTATCTACTCGGAAAATTCGGCGTTACGCTGCCTTCTACGATTGACCGCCTGCCGAAATTTCTCAGGCAGGGAGATATCGGCCCGCAGGGTTTGCCCTTTTATTCGGGTTCGGTGATCTATCATACGGGAATCAGAGGGAAAGATGTGTGCGTCGAACTGCGGGAGCTGAACTGCGCATTGGCGGTCGTACGCGGCGGAGGAGAAGAGGAAAAATACATCGTATGCGCTCCGTACAGCGCTGAAATTTCCGTAAAAAAAGAACTGACGATCGAGTGCGTATTTACCAGAAGGAACACTTTCGGCCCGCACCACAATCTTCCGTACCCCGATATTTCTTATCCCCCCGCCTGCTTCGTTTCTGAAGGGGCAAACTGGACGGATGACTACGTTTTGGAAAATCAGGGGATGCGCATTGCTGAAAAAGAAGAGAATTATGTCAAAATGCCGCTTTACAATATCAAAATGTAACAAGAAATGGCATTTTCAGTGTGCTATACTTTCTACAAAGAAGGAAACTTCGAACAAAGCATAAGGAGGATAATTTTTGATGAAGAAGAGAATGGCGGCCTTTCTTTTCGGCCTGCTTGGGGTCTTGTCGGCGGCAATATTTTTGTTTGTCGGTTGTTCCAGCGACGGAGAAGTCGTGTTTTCGGGAATCCCTTCCGAATACACGCTGAAAGCATCGGAGAGCGATTTTGATTTCCTCAACGGTGTCTCCGCAACGCAGGACGGAAAGACGGTAGAAGTCTCTGTGGATGATTCTGCCGTGGAGTTCGGCAAGGCGGGAGAATACAAGGTCATCTTTTCTGTGGGAGAAGAAAAAGCAGAGGCGGTAGTTAAAATTTACGGGACGCCTACATACACTGCGGAAGACGTTACGATAAGCTACGGCGGCGATCCCCTGGAAGGCATTGTCTGCAAAGACAGTTTCGGCGCCGACCTGACCGTTACGCATACCGATTTTGAAAAGGATGCTTCGGGCAGAGTGCTTTACAAGGCGCATGAGATCACCTATACCGCAACGGACGCAGCGGGGAACAAGGTCGAGTTTTCACGCAATGTGACGGTAACGGATACAGCGCTCACGATGATCAAAGATACGGAAGTGGATCTCGTTTCTCCGAACATCACCTGGATCGTCGGGGCAAACAGCGAGATCGTGTCTGTGAGTCTTTTGAACGGAAACGAAGCGCAGGCGGTAGGCGCTGATAATTATACATTTTCTTCAAACGTAGGCAGGTTCGCATTCAAACCCGAATACCTGGCTTCTTTGGAAACCGGCAAAGCGTATTCGTTTGATCTGACTTTCAGCACGGGTTACAAGACGGTAAAAATCACCGTCACTGACAATCAGGCGCCCGCCTATACGCTGAGCGACGACGCTGACGGCGCGGAATTCTGCGAAGGCAAAATTTCTCTTCCCGTTGCGGAAAAAGACTCCGAATCTTATCAGAAGATCGAAGTCGAGTACCTTCTTAACGGTGAAAAGGTAACCGACCCGACCGCGGCGGAGCTGACCGAGGGCGATTACGAGTATAAAATCGTCTATAAGCGCGGCGGCGGAGAAATCGAAAACGCATCCGTTACCATGAACTTTACCGTCATGACGGCGTCAGACTATTACGGAAGAGCGATCGAAGGTGAAAAGTTCCTTTTCTACTGGAATGTAATGATATATTGCAACAATCGTCCCGCGACCGCGAACAACCGCGTGGAAATGGTGACGGTAGATGGCAGACAGGCGTTTCACATGATTAACGATCTCGTCGGCCATCAGGACGACTGCCGCGGCTTTTACTTTGATATGGCGTACCTGGACGGCATTCGCAAGGCGGGCTTCTCCCATCTGTCGATTACGTTTAAGATGGAACTCGATTCCGAAGGGAGAAATAACTTCTTTATCGACTATTACGAGACAGATTCGGAAAAACTTTACAACGGCAAAGACCACTGGCGCGGCGGCAACGGCGAATATTGGGGAAAAGCCGCGGACATGAAGGAAGAGTGGGTCACGGTGACCATCCCGATGAATGAAAGCAGCACTTCGGAACTCTTCTTCCTCTCTGAATCACAGGGCTTTTACATTGAAAGCATCGTTCCCGTCGTGCAGGCTGCGTATGTTGCGAAAGTGTCAGATACAGACGCATTTGGCATGGAAGTTGCCGTGCAGTGCGGAAACGATACCCTTCCCAACCTGAAGCTGTTCTATAATGCGGACAGCAATTCGGCGGAAGCGGCTCTTAAAGCGAACTGGATTTCGGTCGGCAGCGGCATCGACGTGGACGGCTGCGGCGACATCACGCCTGTGTTTACCTCTCATAAAGAAGGGTGGGGCAGCTCCGATGAGACCGACCCGAATCACTACAATTTCCCCCGTCTGACCGATCCTTCGCTCGGCGTCCATAATCAGATGTCCGGCAAGGCGTATATCCGATGGCAGATCGTCAACGGCGAAAGTAACGCAACTCTGGAGATCTATTATTTCTTCCCGACCGCTCACGGCGGATCTGGCGAATATGAAAAAGTCCTTTCAGTAGGTAATCTTCCCTTGCTGGAAAACGGCTACGCGGGCTTTATCGTAAACGACAGCAAAGACAGTAATCCCAATCTCACGGAATTCCTTTCTTTCAACGGCGTAAATACGGCGGAAGAGATCACTGCAGATGGCGCAGTCATCGATTTCAACACGCAGTGTGCGCTGAGTGATCAATTTTTCTCCATCCGTTTGTTCTACAACGCGAAAGATAAGAACTTTGCTTCCATACTGTCTGCGCCTTCCGTGTTCTTTGCAAACGGAACGGGAGAGAACGGACAGCTCGTTGCGGCGCAGAATGTTTCCGGAACAGTCGCTTTCAGCGATCCAAATTCGTGGGGCAGCGCGAACGAGACAGCAAACAGTTATAACTTCCCCGGCTTCCGCGACGCGGCGTCGTACGCAATGCACGACGGAAATTCGGGCAGAGTGTATGTCCGACTGGTCATCTATAACGACAGCGAGACAGGGAAAGGAACGCTTGAAGTATATTACGACAACCGTTCCAACGCCGACCAGTACGGCGGAAAAGGCAGCCAGGTCCTTGTCCTGAAGATCACGGGGCTGGATCCGGTGGAAGACGGCTTCGCCGGTATCATCATCGACGACTCGGTATTCAGCTCTCACTGGTTTGAAAAATCTGTTTTATATACCGAAGGTTTCAGCGTTGAACCGTACGAACCTGCGTATTCGCAAAGCATAGCAGCCGACACGGATAAGGTCACGATGACCTTTGACGCGCAGTGCGGCGAATCTCTCCGTAACATCCGCCTCTTCTACAATGCGGCCGACAACACGCTTGCCGGGATAAATGCGGGCGCTGGGCTGACTTTCGCGGGCGACGTGATCACGGCAACGGCGTCGGGCAGTGTCTCCTTTGTAGATGCCCAGGTGTGGGGCAGCGCTTCGGATACGGCGAATGCCTATAACCTGCCGCACATGCAGAAAGCGCACGAAAAGGCCTATCACGATCCGAACAGCGGACTTGTGACGGTGAAAATCGAAATCGAAAATACCGACGGCGGTGCGGTCGTCAGAATGTATTATGAAAATCCCTCCTCGGGAGATTTCGACTTGATCCTTACGGTGAGCGGAATGGATGCACTCGGCGAAGGGTATGCGGGGCTTATCGTTGACGGCAATATCATCAGTCATAAGCATATCAAAAATTTCGTCCTCGAATAAAAAGCGATCAAAAAAAGCTTCCCGTTTTTCGGGAAGCTTTTTTGAGAAGAAAGGAAAATATAGGCTGTCAGATGTTATGGGGATGTTGTTTATACGCGTTCGGCGATATGTTATAATGCTTTTTGAACGTGTGATTGAAATGTGACAGGGAATTGTATCCAACCTCCATGGCTATCTCCAAAATAGACATGTCCGTCGTGGTGAGCAGGTGCGCCGCATAAGCCATGCGCGTTTCGGTAAGGTGTTCCACAATGGTCTTCCCCGTTATCTTTTTGTGCTGCCGGCAGACGTGTTCGTAGGAAAGCACCATGTGCTTTTTGAGTGCCGGCAGACCTACCTTGATAATGTCTGCTTTGGTGAACAGAGCAAGAAAGGTGTTGAACCACGGGGGCGAATTTTCCTGTTTGGGGGCATTCTCCGCAATGAGAAAACGGCTGATAAGATTAGCGATCAGCAGGCGCGTCAGAACGGCGCGGTTTTCGTTTTCTTTAGATGTGTCTTTGAGAATTCGGTTAACCTGCGTCTCGACCGAGTCCAAATCTGCAAGAGACATAGATTTTACGACGCCGTTCGTGCGGGAAAAAAGCTTTTTGGAAGAAATATTGAAGTATCGGCAGGCAGATTCCAGCAGTTCGGGCATGATAATGATGTCGCGGTGCAGGCACGGCGTATCCTTGATCCGCTTGAAGTGGTGCTCATCAAAAAACGGCGGGATGATCATCATATCGCCGGCGGTCAGAAATTCTTTCTGACCGCCATTGTGATAATGGAAAACGGAACCCTGCAGGATATAGAATATTTCTACAAATTCGTGGGTGTGGGGCGTTTCGTCGTGATCGGCGATGATGTGCGTGCGAAATGCGTTGTTGGGAAGGAAAATACCTTCCTTCTCTTCTGTATATGACGGCTTGTTTTTCATCATTTTTTCCCTTTTAAGTCTATCAATATTATAATACGGCTTTCTGCCTTTGTCAATAAAAAAGTCAATATTGCGCAATACTGCATCAAAGCATTACAAGATTATGCCTTGCCGCTGTGGTAGAATAACTACAAGAAAGCAAAATTTCTCACCGGAGGTCATAATGAAAAAGATAATTACGATTCTCATTGCTCTGTTGCTGACGGTCGGAGGGACAGTCTCTCTTGCCGGCTGCGGAGATGATATGTTTGATTATGACGAGACAAAGACGCAGCTTTTCGTCTATAGCTTTGACGGCGGCGTCGGTACGGAATGGCTGGATAAAGTTAGCCAGCGCTTTATAGAAGATTATGCCGATGTATCTTTCGAAGACGGAAAAGTCGGCGTGGAGATTATCCCCGGGAAGGGCAAGGACACGCTTTCCTCTTCGCTGAGTACGTCTCCGTACGAGGTCATTTTTTCTGAATCCATCAACTACAACAACCTTATTGCGCAGGGCTCTATCATGGATATCGCCAGCGTCGTGACGGAGTCTCTTGCCGATGTGACGGACGGTGCGGAAACGGGTTCGATTGCCGATAAAATGACGGCACAGCAGAAAGCCGCCTTTACGGCGATAGACGGCAATCATTACGTAATTCCGCATTACGAAGTCTATTCCGGGCTTACATATGACGTAAAAGTATTTACGGATAAGAGACTGTTTTTCAAGGACGGCGGCGGCTGGACGAATATAGAAGCTGAAAAATCGGTCGGACCTGACGGGGTCAGGGGATCTTACGACGACGGTTTGCCCTCTTCGTTTGAAGAATTCGAAACGCTGCTCGACCGCATGGTCGCTTTGAACGTGAAGCCCTTCGTGTGGGCAGGGCAGTATCCCGAATATACGAATCATTTGCTTCTCGGCATGTGGGCTGCTTATTCCGGAAAAGATGAATTTATGCTGAACTTCAGCTACGGAGAAGACAGCCAGACCAAGGGCGGCACTTCGCGTACCGTAGTCGGCTTTAACGGAGACACGCCGATCGTGGAAGTAAAAAACATCACGCCGGCGGAAGGATACTGGCTAAAACAGCAGGTCGGCAAATATTACCCGTTGCAGATACTTGAAAAAGTAGCGAACGACAACCGTTATTATTCTGACAAAATGACCGGTGTCACTACTCATATGGACGCGCAGCGTTATTATGTGGATAGCGATCTGGAAAACAAGCCGATCGCTATGCTGATCGACGGCAGCTATTGGTATAACGAAGCGAAAGATGCTTTCGCGGCCTCCGAGAACAAGTATAAAGACAGGGCAAAGAACAGGAAGTTTGCTTGGATGCCCCTGCCCAGACAGGCCGAGGGCAGCGTAACGAAGGGGAACGGAACGAAAAATACGCTCGTAGAATCGCTTTCCTCCTTTGCCATCATTAACAATAACAGCACTTTGCGCAACAATCCCGATAAGGTCAAACTCGCAAAAACTTTCCTCAAATACTGCTATACGGACGAATCCCTGCGCGAATTTACGATGACTACGGGCATTCCCAAAGGGCTCAGCTATAAAATGGAGGACAGTGAGATCAAGAAGATGAGCTTTTATGCACAGTCTTTATTCAATATCAAGAGCACTTCCGACGTGGTATATCCGTATTCCGATAACGAAATATTCATTTATAACCAGGAACGCGTGCTGGAATCTTCGGCATGGAGCAGCACGGTCGGCGGTACCCCTTACGTGTATCCTTATACAGCGATCAGGGCGGGCAAGACGGCGAAGGATTATTTCCTCGGTATGTCGATTTCGGCCGAAGATTGGGAAAAACGCTACGGACAATACTATCTGGGCTGATTCAAAGAGGGGGAAACTATGTTAAAGAACGAAAAAGAGTCGGGCGGAAAACCGAAAAAGCAGTTTTCCATCGGAGACGCGATCTACGGCGTTCGAGTAAAGTTGCACGAAAAGTTTGCCGACAGAAGAAAGCCGTGCGCCCGCCTGAATGCAAAAGAACGCAACAGAAAGATCTTTTACTACGTCATGTTCGCGTTTCCGATTTTGCAGTTTTTGATCTTCTATATAGGTGTAAACCTGAATTCCATTTTGCTGGCGTTCAAAAGTTACGATTATCAATCGGGATATACCTTTGTCTGGTTTGACAACTTCAAACAGGTCATTTCGGATATTGTCCGGCTGGATTATATGAAACTCGCGATCCGGAACTCGCTTCTGCTGTCGGCAATCAATCTTGGGATCGGCATGACTTTTTCGCTCCTGTTTTCCTTCTACATATATAAAAAGAAATTTTTGAGCGAAACGTTCCGTGTGTTCCTGTTCCTTCCGGTCATCGTTTCCAGCCTGGCACTGGTCATCGTATATCGGTATTTCTGCGAAATCGCGGTTCCCAACATCTGTGAGCTTGTTTTTCATAAACAGATCGATGGATTGCTGACCAATTACGATACGCAGCTGGGTGCGATCATTGTGTTTAACGTCTTTGCCGGTTTTGGCATTCAGATACTCATGTATTCGAGTGCGATGAGCGGTATTCCGGAGTCCGTCGTGGAAGCGGCAAAGATCGACGGAATTACGCCGCTGCGTGAGTTTTTCAGCATCACGCTGCCGCTCATCTATCCTACGTTCGTCACGTTTTTCGTCGTCACGTTCGCGGGCATTTTTACCAACCAAATGCATGTTTTCAGCTTTTTCGGGGATAAGGCGGAATACAACGTTTATACGGTAGGGTATTTTCTTTACCGGCAGATATCCGACGTGAATACCGGCATATCTGAATATCCTTATCTGTCTGCGTTCGGCCTCGTTCTGACGTTGATTTCCGTACCGATGACGCTTTTGGTGAAAAAAGGGCTGGAAACAGTCGGGCCGAAGGGAGAGTAAGATGGAAAAGGTCGAAAAAACGGTAAAAACTTCGTCGAAAAAGCGCAACATAAGCGCGTTCAACATCGCTGTGTTCATCGTATTGCTGCTGTACTGTCTATTTTTTTTGTTTCTGATCGTCTGGGGTGTATTTGCCGCCTTGAAGCGGGTGGATGAATTCGACGGCAACATGCTGGGGATTCCTTACGGCTGGCCGTGGGAATGGGCATGGTCAAACTTTAAGTTTGTTTTCAGCAAATTCAACGTTCCAATCACGATCATGGAGGGGCCGTTCGCCGGATTCCAGCGCGAAGTCGGAATGTTTCCGCTGATAGGGAATACGTTGCTTTATACTCTGCCCTCTGCGCTGATCGCGACATTCATACCCTGTCTTGCCGCTTATCTGACGGCAAAATATACGTATCGCCTCAGCAGTATCGTGTATGTCATCGTCATCGTGACGATGGTCCTGCCGATCGTCGGTAATTATCCTTCCGAACTGCAGCTGTTGCGCACGCTCAATCTGTACAACACGTTTTGGGGCGTCTGGCTGCAGAAGGCGAATTTTTTGGGAATGTATTTCCTGGTGTTCTATGCGATATTCAAGAACACGCCGAACGACTTTGCCGAGGCGGCGCAGATAGACGGCGCTTCGGAGTTTACAATCTTTTTCAGGATCATGCTGCCTCTGTGCGCGACGACGTTTTTCACCGTCATGCTCATCCGGTTCATCGAATTCTGGAACGATTATCAGATTCCGCTGCTCTATATGCCGTCGCATCCGACGCTGTCTTACGGTCTGTATTCCGTTTACACTTCGTCTTCAAACGAACTGAACAATGTCCCCATGCGTATGGCAAGCACGATCATGGTCATTATACCGATCATCGTTCTGTTTCTGTGCTTCAAAAACAGGCTGATGGGTAATATATCGATGGGCGGATTGAAAGGTTAAATCAAGGAGGAAAAAATGCATCATATTTCTAAGCCGCAAAAGATTTGTGCGGTCGCGGCGATCTTACTTTTGCTGGCCATGACCGTATTCGCGGCGCTTTTGGGAACCGGCCGCACGGGAACGGCGGGCATGAATGGTCCTCGTCCGGTTGCCGCCGTATCCAAGGGATTGGATTCAGATCAGGAATACTTTGTCGGAGATTCGTTCACGGTCCCCGACGGCGAAATTTCATATGGCGGGAGCAAATATCCCGCAGAGAACACGGTCGTGATCTTCCCCGGTGGCAGCGCGACGCAGAAAAAGACGTTTGTGCTAAGCGAGGGAGGAAGTTATGTGATCCGCTATACCGCAACGGTTGAAGGACGCAAAATTTCCGCGGAGGAATCTTTTCTCGTAAACCAGGAGAGCTATTCTTTCAGCGGCGCAGGGTCTTCCGCGCAGTATGGGTCGCATCCTGTATATGCCACGGACCGGCAGGGATTGGTCACAAAAATTGCGCGAGGAGAGACGCTGTACTTCAATCAGGCGATCGACCTCAGCGAACTGGAAGAATCGGACGCGCGGATGGTGTTTTTTGCAACGCCCTCCACGATCGGCGTACCCGACGCGACCAATCTCCGCATTCGATTCACTGACGCGTACGACAGCGAAAATTATGTAGAAGCAGAGCTTCGAGACGTATCTTTTGTGCAGGGCGACTGGGCGATTAATTATACTTATTCAGTTGCAAAATCTTCCGCTCAGCCGTATAAAGGGATCGAAGGCTCGACCATTCACTATAACGACCCTTTCGGGCATCCGAGCGTGTTTTCTCTTTCGGGCGTTCCGATGAACGGCGGTGAACCTGGCAGCGAGAACTTTATTCTGAAGTTTGATTACGCCGACAGACAGATTCTCGATGCCGATGGAATGATCATCGATCTTGACGACGCAACTTATTTTACCGATTTGTGGCAGGGCTTTACGACTGGCGAATGTTTTATCAGCGTTTATGCGGAAATGTATCAGGCAACGCACGTGAATCTGGTCGTTACAGAACTTTTCGGTTTGGATCTTTCCGCCGAAGGGTTTGCTGACGTACAGAAGCCGGTCATCACTGTCGATACGGCGGGAATGGACGAAAACGCCCTTCCGAACGCGCGGCAGGGAACGGAGTACCGGCTGTTTCCCGCGGAAGCGTACGACGTGCAGGACGGCATCTGTGAAGTGGAAACCTACGTTACGTATTCTTATAACGGCAGGGATATCAATGTCGATGTGAACGACGGCGCCTTCGTTCCTACGAGGGCGGGCGAATATACGATCGTTTACCGGACTTCCGACAGGTCCGGCAATAAAGCAGAAAAGAAACTGACGATCACATGCCCGGACGGTGGTCTGGCGCTTGCCGTGGAGATCGTTACGCCGAACGAAGTGGCCGGCGAGGCGGGCGGCGAATACCGCGTATGCGATGCTGTCAGCTACAGCAATGCCGTTGGGAATGTTTCTGTAACCATTACCGCCCGTGCGGAAAACGGCGAAACATTTGAGGTTGATCACGAAAATTATACGTTTACCCCGATGTACAGCGGCGTCTATACGATCACTGTTGTCTGCGAAGACTATATCGACCGTGTTGAAAAGACATTTGATGTAGATATCGGTCCATCCGATCAGCCGCAAATTTTTGATACGCCCGAACTTCCGGAATATTTTATCCTCGGCGCGCGGTACAGCCTGTCAGAACTGAACGGTTATGATTTTACGACGGGCCGGCCGCAGGAAAAGCAAGCTTCCGTCAGCGTATCGGAAGACGGCGGTGATCCGGTGCCTGTCGTTGCGGGGGCTTATCAGGTTCGTGCCGAAAAGACTGTACGGGTCATCTATACCGTCACTGTCGGAGAAAATAAAACTTCCGTATATAAAGACATTCCCGTGATAGACGTAGGTTACGGCGCGGAGATGGATTATGCAAAATATTTTGACGTGACTGCAGGTAGCGTCGATAAGGCGCACAACAGTTTGGATTTAGAGCTCTCAACGAGTACGAACGGAAGCGCGGTACAGTTCATAAACGCTTTGATAGCGGACGGGTTTTCATTCAGCTTTAACGTAAACGGCAGCAAAAACGCGTTTTCGCTTCTGAACATTTACCTGACGGACAGCATAAATTCCGAAGAGAGCGTGCTCGTTTCTTTCTCTAAAGGAAGCGGCGGTATCGCTTCGGCGAGCATTAACGGCGGACAGACGTACGGCCTGACCTCTAACTTCAGCGGAACGGGAGATAATTTTTTGGTCAGTTACGACGCTGCATCGTCCAGTATGAGACTGTCTGCCTCGTTCAACGTTCCCATCGACGAATATTACAACGAAAAACCGTTTGAAGGATTTTCGAGCGGAAAAGTATATTTGCGCATCGAATTTTTCGGTGTGAGCGGACAGTCGGCGATCAACGTATTCAATCTGAACGGGACCAGCTTTGCCGAGTTTGACAGCGACTTTTTCGGCCCGAATATTTCCGCGGAAGATATGCGAGGAAACAGGGGGCTTGGAGAGCAGATTGTGCTTAAGCCCGCGATGGCGTCAGACGTTCTCGATCCTAGCATCACGTTCACTCTGCGCGTAACGGGTCCTGACGGTTTGCCTGTCACCAGCGCAGAAGGAGTTGTTCTTGACGAAACGTGCGATCCGGGAGTGTCTCATACGGTCGTCCTCGATCGTTACGGCGAATATATGGTGGAATACCAGGCGGTCGATTCGTCTGGAAATATGGTTAACGAAGGATACGGCATTTCCGTGGTGGATACCGTTGCTCCGACGATCATGCTGAAGGACGGCTATGCTGTCTCCGCGAAGGTCGGAGACATCGTAACGGTTGCGGAATATGAAGCGGCGGACGACTATTCGCAGACGTTGAGAGAATATGTGTTCATAGTATCTCCGTTAGGAAATATATATCGCCTTGAAGGCAATGCTTTTGAAGGCGTCGTGAGCGGTACTTATACCGTTCTGATAACCGTTTATGACGAAAATAATAATTTTGTCATGGCGCAGTACGATGTTGAGGTCGCGTAGAGGGGAAAGATATGAAAAAATTTACCATCCTTTTGGCAGCGCTTTTGTGCAGCCTGTTGATACTGGGCGCCTGCTCGAACGGAAAGCAGGACGGGTTCCGCCACGAAATACCCGCCGAAGCGGAAGGAGGGATCCACATCCACAACGTTACCGAAACACCGTCGTCTTATCTTTTGAAAGAAGGTGTAACGGAGTATTCGGTATTGCTTCCCGCATCGGCAGATTCGAACACTCTGATGGCGGAAACTGAGCTGAACGCCCTGTTCGAAGAGGCGACCGGCACAGAGTTTCCCGTCGTTACCGATGCGGGAGATGTTCCGGAAGGAAAATATATTTCCATAGGAAACACTTCCCTGCTCGAAGAGGCGGGCCTGCAAGCGGACAGAGAACTTTTGGGCGGGTACGGATTTCATATCGCGACCGTCGGCGAAAATTTGTTCCTGTACGGCGCGACGGGTTATGCGAACGCTTATGCGGTTTACGAACTGCTGGCGGATATCCTCAACTTCGAGTTTTTCTATACCGATACCTATCGTCTGGACACGAACGTGCGAGACATCAAACTCAAACAGTATGACGTGACGGAAGTACCGGATATTGAGTATCGTGCGGCGAACTACGGTTACATGCGCGAGAGCGTTGAAACGCAGATGCGCCTGCGCGTGACCCCCTATGAAGACTTTTTCATGCTCATTGACGGGAAGGTGGCGCATAATTCCTTGAATATTCTTCCTCCCGACAGCTTTCCTGAACATAAGGATTACTGGTACGAAAAGGATTTCAAACAGCTCTGCTATACCGCACACGGCGTAAAGACTGAGTATGAGGCGATGGTGGAAGCCGCTTCGAGGAGACTGCTGCAAGCGCTTCAGGAATATCCGGACAGGAATCTGGTCACGCTTACGACTTCCGACGACGGCGCTGTTTGCGAATGTGCATCGTGCCGCGAAAGCAAGCTGAAATACGGTGCTGATTCTGCTGCGGTCATCTTATTCATCAACGACGTGCGCGCTCATTTGGACGGATTGCTTGCCTTGGATGAAAATAAACAGTACGACCGCGCCTTTGATATTTTGTTCTTCGCGTATTCTTCCTACGAAGAGGCTCCTTCTACAAAAAATCCGGAAACGGGGCGATACGAGGCGAACAACGGCATTCAGTGCGCTGACGGCGTGTCTGTTTGGATGGCTCCGATCAAAGCGGATTTCACGCATAAAATGACGGCTTCTGAAAATCTGACTACGCGTGAGCAGACGGATGCGTGGAAGGCGATCAGCGACACGATATATCTTTGGTATTACAGCACAAACTTCAAACACTACCTTACGCCTTACGATACGTTCGACGCTATGCCCGATACATATCGCTATATGAAAGATGTGGACGCGCAGATGATTTTCAATCAGGCGCAGTATGATAATTCTGCTTCGGCTACCGGCTTTTCGATGCTGAAGGGATATTTGAACGCAAAACTGGCATGGAATGTGAATGCGGACTACGCGAAGCTGATCGACGATTATTTTGAAACATGCTACGGCGATGCCGCCCCGGCCATGCGCAGGCTGTTCAATGCTTTGCGCGCGCATACGACTCTCATGAAAGAGGGGAATTACGGCTATGACGGCGTATTCTCGGTGTATAACGATTACGAAAAACCGGAAATGTGGCCCAAACAGTTGTTGCTCAGTTGGAAGGGCTATATTGATCAGGCGCTCTCCGCTCTGGAAGGGATAAAAAACGTCTCTCCCGAAACATACGAAAAGCAATACCGCCAGGTTGTTACGGAGAGGATCTGGATGGATTATCTGCTCGTGCAGCTGTATGAATCCACCACGTCCGATAGTGAGGTAAATGCGCTGAAAACAGAATTTGTCAGCGACTATACTTTGTCCGGCATGAATAAGTACATCGAATCGCACGACATTTCTGAGCTGTATAAGCAATGGGGCATTTAAGGAGGCGGATATGAGAAAAAAACTGATATCGATCTTGTCGGCAGTCTTTGTCTGCCTGTTGATGGTGTTTTCCGCGGTCGCCTGTCAGGAGGAAAACATTCCTCCGAGGCAGGAGATCGGCACAAATGTCATCCTTCGGCTGGATAAAAGCAGTTTGAATATGGATCTGTACGAAAAATATAGATTTAACGTGCAGTATTCCGGAGATGAAACACTGCAATGGAGTTCTTCAGACGAGAGCGTCGTAAAATTGGATGGCCAGCAGGCGGAAGCTGTCGGCATCGGTTCGGCGGTCATTCGCGTTGCTGCGGGCGGAACAAGTGCGGAATGCACAGTGGTCGTTGCAGATGAGGGCCTTGTGCCTCTGCTTCAGATCAATCTTCCCGCTGACAGCTGTACGATGATTGCAGGAGACAGCTTTACATTGATCCCTTCTGTTTTATTCAACGGAGTCGTACACACAGACGGAATTTTTTCCTATTCTGCAGAAGGGAATGCCGTTACGGTTACGCAGCACGGCACGATTCATGCAAGCGGGCAGGGAACAGCTCTGCTGACGGTTTCTGCCGAGTGGAGGGATTTCGGACCCGAATATCTCAGTATGCAGATAATGGTAGAGGTGCTTGCCTGAAATTTTAAGAGGACTTTGAGACGCCGAAAGGTTTTGCCTTTTGGCGTCGTATATTATAGAGGAGAAAACCGCAGAACGTTTAGAAGGAGACGATATAAATGATATCATCCTTAAATTCCTGTTTTTAGAATAAAAAAGTATAATATGTTTTTAAGGAAATTAAGTTTTTTATTTTTACTGCTTTTTTGTGCGCAAAGCTAAATTTAACAACTGCTTTTTCGTGCATAATCTTGTAAATGAAACTTGCATTTTCGTGTTTATTGTGGTCTAATGCCGTCAATAAAAGCATTGGGGGCTGACCATGACGCTTAAAAGAAAAATTTATACAAAACTTGTCGATTGGAAGACAAAAAGCAAAGGGACGAGCGCGTTGTTAATCGACGGGGCAAGGCGTGTCGGCAAGAGTTTTGTTGCCGAAGAGTTTGCGAAAAGAGAATATGAAAGTTACATCCTTATAGATTTTGCACGCGCAACACAGGAAATTAAAGGTTTATTTGTCTATGATTCGGACGATTTGGATTTGTTTTTTCAAAAGCTGTCTCTCTATTTTTCTGTTACTTTACATGAACGCCGGTCTTTAATCATCTTTGACGAAGTGCAACAATTCCCGCTTGCTCGTCAATTCATTAAATATCTGGTTGCAGACGGTAGATACGATTATCTTGAAACAGGTTCGCTTATCCGCCTGAAAAAGAACACGCATGACATTGTGCTTCCTTCGGAAGAGGAACACATTGAGATGTTTCCCATGGATTTTGAAGAGTTCCTGTGGGCGATGGGGGATGAAACGACGATTCCTGTCTTGAAAAATTTTTTTGAAAAGAGGATGCCGGTTGGAGATGCTGTTCATCGTAAAGTGATGAGCAAATTTAAAGAATATATGTTGGTGGGCGGAATGCCGCAATCGGTACTCGCTTATCTTCCCGATAAAAGCTTCGAGCGGGCAGATCGAGCCAAGCGCAATATCCTTGCCCTTTATCGAGAGGATGTAAGTAAATTTGCCGAGGGATATGAGGATAGGGTGTTCGCTATTTTTGATAATATCTCCTTGCAGCTTTCCAAAAAGGAAAAGAAATTCAAATTATCGGATTTAAAAAAGGAAGCGCGGTTCCGCACATTTAAGGATGCTTTTTTATGGCTCAATGAAGCAATGATCGTCAATAACTGTTACAATGTAACGAATCCGGCGATGGGGCTTGCATTGAGTGCAGAAGAGAGTACATTGAAATGTTATATGGGTGATACAGGGCTGTTGGTGACGCTTGCGTTCATGGATATGCCTTATATGGAAAATGAACTGTATCGTGCCGTTCTTTTTGATAAATTGAGCATTAATGAAGGGATGTTGATGGAAAATATAGTCTCACAGATGCTTCGCTGTACCGGCAGAAGGCTGTATTTTTATTCACGTTGTGATGCTGCTCATCGGGAAAATCATATGGAGATTGATTTCTTGATTTCCGAAAAGAAAAAGATCACGCCGATAGAGGTCAAATCTTCACGCTATCAAAAACATACTTCGCTCGATAAGTTTATGGCAAAGTTCAAGGGCAGATATAATCAGCCTTATATTTTATATACGAAAGATATTATGGAGAAAGACGGCATTCTGCATTTGCCTGTATATATGGCATTATTTTTATAAAATCGCAATTGAATAGGCCTCGAAATATGAACTATGAATGTTCAATTTCAAGGCCTTTTTATATTCAAAAATATGAAAATTTCTTTATTTTGCTCAGGTCTTGACAATGAATATAATATTTTATCAATTGAAAACTGTCTGTCAAGGCTTTCTTAAAATTAAGATCTTTAGGTTATTGACTATATATAGCGAATGTTTTATTTTATATCTATATTTATGTTAAAGTACCACTCTTAATATGTAAAATCTATGGAAGTTATTTTACGTCCCGTAGGGTTACGAGATGGAAAACGTGTAACTTCAATTAAGTTTTTACATTTCGCGCTTTTATGTCGGCAGAAGTTGCCGCCGTCGAAAAATATTCTGTGCGCTTTGCAAATGTAATTTATTTTCCTGATTTAATTTGTTCGATAATTTTTTTTGTCTTTACGAGCTGTTGTTTTGTCTGCTCAAAGTGATCCTGCGCGATACAGATATAAAGCACGGAAGAAATATAATTCATCAACTGCCCCGAAATCAACGCTCCGAGCCTGATTTCCGACGATTCCGATTTTATGTTGGGCAACGGAATGGTATAATCTACGAGTTTTGAAAGTTTTGACGTCGTGTTGCAGGTGATCGCAATGCTGTTTACGCGCTGTTTTTTTGTCTGTTCCGCGCATAGCAGAATTTCAGGTGTTTTTCCGCTGTAAGAAAAAAAGATGGCAACGTCTTCCTCTGTTGCGTTCAGCGAGTTGATCAGCTGTAAATGCGGAGAGACGGAAAATATAACAGTTTTTCCTATACGGATCAGCTTTTCTTCCATACTGCTGGCCTCTATGCCCGAAGTGCCCAAGCCAAATAAATAATATCGTTTCGCGTTGCGCAAAATGGGTATTATCTTGTCAAGCTGTTTGTAATTTAGAAGAGAAAGCTGAACTTTCAGTTCGGAAACAAGCATATCCGAAACGATGCGGCAAACGCTTTTGCAACTGTCGTTTTCGCTGACGGGCAGCTGCAAATCAGATGTTTGCTCGTTCTGCAAATTCAGGATATCGAACCGCATATCGTTCAGTTTGTTATAGTTTAATTTTTTTATAAAACGAATGATCGCCGAAGAGGAGGTCTGCGTGCGTCTTCCGAGTTCCTGTACGGAAAGTTCTTTAAATTCTTCCGGACGCGACAGACAGTAATCGGCAATTTTTTTTTCGTTTTTGCTCATATTCCCATAAACTTGGGAAATTCTTTCTTTGATCCCCATCGAATTTTACATCCTACATGCTTTATTGTATTATAGCAAACTTTTTGTTTGCAGTCAAGAGCATATTCCCCCGAAAGGTTTCGGTTTGTTAAAATTTAAAATATAATTTCATGCAATTTAAAAATTTGTTAAAATTTTTTTTTGAAACCTATTGACAATGCTATATTTAGATGGTATAATACGAATGAAAAAATATTTCAAAACAATTTTATAAAATATTAAAATAAAATTTTGAATTTCATAATTTAACGCGGAGTTAATTCTGGAACGGAAAGTGAGGGAGCAAGAAATGTACGAACGGTTGCAGACTGAAAAAAAGAGCGACAATATAAAAATCGAAGAACTCAGTACATATGAAATGGTGAAAAAAATCAATTCATTTGACAAGACCGTTGCGTATTCGGTGGAAAAATCTTTGGGAAGCATAGCAGTGCTTGTCGATGTGGTCGTGGAAAAAATCAAAAACGGCGGGCGGCTTTTTTATGTCGGCGCGGGCTCGTCAGGACGGCTCGGCGTGCTGGACGCGGCTGAATGTCCTCCGACATACGGCGTTTCTCCCGAACTCGTGCAAGGCGTCATGATAGGCGGCGACTGCGCACTGCGTTCCGCAATAGAGGCCGCCGAGGATGACGCCGAGGACGGCATATCTCAGCTTAAAGAAAGGAATTTCGGTATTAAGGATGTCTGCGTCGGGATTTCGGCGAGCGGCTGCGCCCGCAGTGTTTACGGTGCGCTGAGGTATGTAAATACCATCGGTGCAGTAAGCGCGGCGCTCGTGTGCAATCTGAACAGCAAGTTGGCGGAAATTGCGAAATATACCGTAGAGATCGATGTGGGGCCGGAAGTGATCATGGGATCTACGCGGATGAAATCGGGCACGGCGCAGAAAATGGTCCTCAATATGCTGTCTACGAGCGTAATGGTCAAGTTGGGCAGGGTGAAAGATAATATGATGATCTATATGCGCCCGACCAACATGAAATTGAAAGAGCGCGCCGTGCGCATCGTGAGCGACGTGATGAATGTTTCCGAAGAGCAGGCGCGTAAAGTTTTGGCAAAACATTCTTATAATTTAGGTGAGATTTTCGACCAATATCTGAACGATGCTTCTATCTGATGATGTACCGAGGAGAAAATTTTATGTATGTGAGCAGGGTCCGCATAAGCAACGGAAAAATTTCTCTGGCTTTTGACAGCATGACGGGGGAATTGTTGGAACTTATAAGCGAAAAAACGGGCGAAAATTATATCAAGAACTCCTGCTTTTCAAGGCCTCAGGGGTTTTTGATCGAAGCGAAAGAAATGGGCGGAGAAAAATATTTGCTTACCGTGCCTTTTACCAAAGACGCCATTGCAGATCCTTCGCTCAGATGTTCTTTTGAAAAAAGGGAAGAAAACGGCGACATCCTGCTGGAAGTGCGTTATAAAAAACTTTACCGCGATCAGAAGGATTACATCGAATTTCCCGTAAGTTATTCTTTGCGGCTGAAAAAGGGCGAGGCGGCGGCGGAATGGAAAATAACCCTTAAAAACAATGCAAAAAACCTGACCGTCGAAAAACTGAATTTCCCGTATATCAACGGCATCGTGTTGGGCGATCGGGACGAAAAAGACAAACTTTATGTGCCCGTTGCGGGCGGGATGTGCTTTGAAAAACCCTGCGAATTCCTGACGAAACCCGTAAAGAGCATTCAGTGGCGATGGCAGGAATACCGGTATAATTATGTGGTAGACGGTTATCCCGCGGCGGAAAAGGACGGATATTATCAGGTAAGCGCGCGGTATCCCGGCGAACTGTCCATGTCTTATATAGATTATTGCGACGAAAGCAACGGTTTCTATTTGGGCATACACGATGGGCAGGCGAAGATCATTTCCTTGAATATCGGAACGTACGGCGCAAAATGCTGGGGAATGAATTTCGATGCGGAAAAGGAACTCGGCCTTTCCTACGGGGAAGAATACGTTTCGCCGCCCGTAGTAATGGCATTGCACGGCGGCGATTGGCGCGAAGGTGCAGATATATACCGCGCGTTCAGGCAACCACTGATTCCCGCACAAAAGCCGGTGCCCGCATGGCAGAAAGAAAACGCAGGGCTTGTCGCACATTATGATTTCATCTACCAGAACGGCGGCATCGTGCACACGTATGACGATATCCCTGCGCTTGCAGAAAAATGTAAGGCATTGGGGTTGTCGCATATGCTGATCGCAGGCTGGCACGAAGGCGGTTTTGACAAAGGTTTCCCTTCGTATTATGCGGAAAATGCGCTCGGCGGGGAAGAAAAATTGCGTGAGGGCGTCAGGGCGGCAAGAGAGAAAGGCGTATATATAACGCCTTATATCAACTCCCGTTTGGTCAACACAAAGCTGATGATGAAGGATATCGAAGAGGCGTGCATTGTAAACAAACAGGGGGAAAGAGAGATCGAGAAGTACGGAAATGAAGATATTTCCTTTTACACGATGTGCCCGATGAGCGGCGCATGGCAGAAAAAATTTGTCGGTTTCGGAAAAGAACTTTGCGAAAAGTACGGTTTTGCGGGGCTTTACATGGATGTCTTTGCAACGGCGCCGCACTATTGTTACAACAAACTGCATGGTCACACACCCGATGCATGGAGAGAAGGGTATCAGAAGATTCTTGCCGACCTGAACGCCGATTATAAAGCACGGGAAAAAGATGAAATGTGTTTGATCTACGAATGGGCGGCGGACGTCTATGCGGGACTCTCCTGCGGGCAACTGATACAGACGTTCGGCAGATACCATACGGGAGCTTTTCCCGAAATGTATCGCTATACTTTTCCCGATCATATCATCGTCGATATGTTGTACCCCGAAAAGAATATGGCAATGCGTCCGGTTCATATCGGAAAAATATCGGAAGAACTCATGCGGCAGGCGTATACCCTGGGATTTTATTTTTGGATATACGATCTGGAAGAGGACAACACCTTCGATCGCGACAGGGAAAAACTTTCTCTGCTGAAAAGGACGATCGCCGCAAGGACCGCTTGGCTGAAAAATTACGGGGCGGGAAGGTATCTTGACGATTGCGGTATTAAAAGTTGTTCGGAAGGCGTAAACGTAAAGGTTTACGATACTCCCCGCGGTAAATTGATGGCTTATTTTAACGATGCGGAAGGGGATTTTTCCGTTGAAACCGCACACGATGTCGAAATCAGGCAAGTATTTTGCGCCGATGAAGCGGCAAATGTCGTTTGCGCAAAATATTCTGCAGATAAACGCGCCGTAAACGTGAAAAACGCGAAGATCGGGTTCATTTTGTTTGACGAAAAATAAAAAGGAGGAGGGTTTTTTATACCTGTAAAAAATATGAAGAGACTTATCAAGACTGTTTGTACTTTTTTGTTGGTTTTATCAACGGGGCTTACGGGATTGTCGCTATACGGCTGCAGCAACCGGAGGGGCGGCGGAGAAGTGATCGACACGTCCAGAACGCAAATTTATGTGGCGGTCTTTAACGGAGGATACGGCAGCGAATGGTTACAGAACGCAAAGGTGCGTTTTGAAGAGGCGTTCAAGGACAAAAGTTATGAAAGCGGCAAAAAAGGCGCGCAGATTATCATTACGCCTTATCTCGACCGTTCGATATGCAGTACTTCCCTTTATAACAACATAGACCTCAACCCGAACGAAATGTTTTTTACGGAAACGATTCCTTACCAGGAATTCGTGGCGGGCGGAAAATTTCTCGACATCACGGAAGCCGTTACCACGCCGCTTACTGAATTCGGGGAAGAAAAGTCTATCGAAGACAAGATGTTTCCCTATCATATCGAAAACTTCAAGACGGACGGAAAATATTATGCATTGCCGTATTATGAGGCGTTTCACGGAATCATTTACGACGTCGATATGTTTGAAGACGAACTTTTCTATTTTGCGTTAGACCAAGACAACGGCAACGACGGGTTTATTTTCGATCTTGAAGACGAACGCAGTTACGGTCCGGACGGCCGAACGGGCGTGATCGACGGAGTGGATTATTCTGCCGATGACGGCCTGCCCGCCACATACGAAGAATTTTATCGGCTTTGCGACCGCATGAAAGAACAGGGTATCGATCCGATCACATGGTCGGGCGGAAATCCAAGTGAGGTAACCAAAACCATGTCTGCGCTGCACGCCGATTATGAAGGCGCGGATCAAATGATGCTGAATTTAACGTTTGACGGTACGGCGACGGGTCTTGTGGACACCGTGGACGAAAACGGCAACATCACATTGCAGGATCCCTTGGAAATAACCGAAGAAAACGGTTATATGCTGCAAAGACAGGCAGGCAAATATTATGCCTTGGATTTTTTTGATACCATCATCGAAAGGGAGTACTACGCCGACCTTACTTTTAATACATCGCAGTCGAATACGGGCGCGCAGGAAGAGTATTTGTATTCGAAATTTTCTTCCAGCAAAACGCCCATCGCCATGTTGGTGGACGGCTCTTATTGGGAAAACGAAGCGTCGGGCATCTTTACGGATATGGTCAACGGCGGTTACGGGCAGGCTGCGGCAAAGGAAAACAGAAGATTTGCCCTGATGCCGTATCCGAAAGCCACACAGGAAAAACTTGAAGAGCAAACCTCCCCGGTATTTATGGATATCAACTATTCTACGGCTCTTGTCAGCAGCAGGATCGAGGAGTTCAAGATCCCGCTGGCGCTAGATTTGCTGCGCTTTTTACATACAGATAAAGAACTTTGCGAATATACCGTTACCACAAACACGCCTAAGCCGTATCAATACGATCTGGGAGAAGAATATCTCAGCCGCATGACGTATTACGGGCGCTCGCTTTACGAATTGCATTCTTCTGGCAACATCATTTATCCCTCTTCGAATTCGCCGGTGTTTTACAGGAATTTCAACAATCTTACGCCGGAATTCCGCCCGTGGGTCTCTACGATCGGCACAAGCACTTATAATGTTCCGATCACGGGATTGCGCGCAAGCGGCGTAGACGCAAAAGACTATTTCGACGGCCTTATGAATGCCCGCGGCGAAACGTATTGGAGAAACAATATTCTCGTTAATTTGTGATCTCGATGTAAAGGAGAATGCATGATGAATAATTCAAAAGCCGCAAAAAAGCCGAAAAGCGCATTCAGCAGGATGGAGATAAGCAACCGCATATTTTATGCGGTCATGCTTATCTTTCCGATCGCGCAGTTTTTGGTTTTTTATATCGGCGTAAATATCAACTCCATCACGCTCGCGTTCAGGGAATATCAGTTCGATGCGGGCGGGGCATATACCTTTGCGGGACTAAAAAATTTCAGAAATCTTTTTCGGAACCTTTCCACAATGAGTTATGCCCCCACGCTTTTGAAAAATTCGCTCATATTGTATTTTTGCGGATTGTGCGTAGGCGTGCCGCTGGCACTGTTCTTTTCCTATTACATCTATAAAAAATCCCCGGGCAGTAAAATATTTAAGGTGATCTTATTTTTGCCGAGCATCATTTCCAGCATCGTCATGGTCATCATTTTCCGTTATTTCGCGGAACGCGCGGTCCCGGAACTTGTCAAGATCATTTTCGGCAAGGAAATATTCGGGCTTTTGGAAAACTCGGAGACGATTTTCGGAACGCTGGTGTTTTATAATCTGTTTATCAATTTCGGCGGTAATGTACTGCTGTATACGGGTGCGATGGCGGCGATAGACGAGTCTTGCGTGGAAGCGGCAAAGCTCGACGGCGCAGGGTATTTCCGAGAATTTTTCTTCATTACCATCCCGCAGATTTTTCCCACCATAGCAACGTTTCTTGTGGTCGGCATGGCGGCTATCTTCGTCAACGAAATGAACCTATACGCGTTTTTTGGTCCGAACGCGGAAAGCATGGTTTCCACCGTCGGGTATATGCTGTTCAGAGATACGCTGTCTGGCACGGTAAGCAATTATCCCTATTTGTCAGCATTCGGACTGTTGTTGACCGTGATTTCTTTGCCGTTGGTTATCGGCGTGAAATTGGGGTTGGACCGTGTTTCGCGCGCGATATTGGAGTAGAAGGTGAGTCGATGAAAAATTTGCTGAAATTAAAAAATATTTACAAAACCAAACGCGGCTATCGTATCAAAAGGCCCTTAAACCCGGTAGAGATCGTTTTGTTCATCGTTCTGATACTTTACTCGGCTCTGATGCTGACTTTGCTCATCTGGGCGCTGCTCACGTCGATACGCACGAGGGGAGAATTCGTTGAAAACGTGTTCGGATTTCCTAAGGAATGGGCGTTCAGCAATTATGTAACGGCGTTCAATTTCTTTTCCGTTCAGATCCTCACTCCTACGATGATCAAAACGGTTTATCTGGATCAGATGTTTATGTATTCGCTGTTTTACGCGGTGGGCGGCGCAACCGTGACCACGCTGGTGCACTGCCTTACGGCGTATGTGGTACAACGTTTCCGCCGTTATAAACTGAGTTCTGTTCTGACGTGGATCGTTATCGTTGCGATGATCTTGCCCATCGTCGGCAGTTTGCCTTCAAAATTGCAGATCATGCACGCATTGCACCTTTACGATAACTTTTTCGGTGTGTTTTTGCTGCAGGCATCGTTTTTAGGGATGCATTTTCTGATCTTCAAGGCAGCGTTTGCCGCCATACCGGAAAGTTTTTCCGAAGCGGCGCTTGTGGACGGGGCGGGCAATTTTTCGCTGATGTTCCGCATAGCGCTCCCGCTGGTCAAAAAAACTTTCATGATATTGTGGCTGTTGACATTTATCAGCCTTTGGAACGATTATCAGGGCCCGATGATCTATCTTCCCAGCTATCCCACGGTAGCCTACGGGCTTTATCGGTTCAGCCAGATCTCGTCGGGTGCGCTCAATTCCATACCGATGCGCATGGCGGGCTGTATGTTGCTGTTTATACCTATTTTTATTATTTATCTTTGTTTGCAGGATAAGCTGATGGGCAATCTGACCATCGGCGGCGTGAAAGGCTGATTCTGAAAAAGAATGAAAAGGGTACATAATGGGAAAAGCGATTTATAAAAAAATATTTTTGCTCCTGCTTGCGGGGGTACTTTGTTTGGGAAGTTTTTTGCTGAGCGCGGTATTTTATCATCGGGCTGTTGCCGAACCGGAAAGCGCCGTGTTTTCTCAGTCGGCGGCGGATGAAGTTACGCTTGTCGGAGCGGAATATCAATCGGAATATCCTGTCGGCACGATGGTAGACATTCAACAGGGAATGTTGTTTTACGAAGGGCAGACGCTCATAGGCGAACATGAAGTGAGGTGCCCCGACGGCAGGAGTTTGCGTTCGGGCAGCGTCGTGCTCGACGCGGTAGGAAAATACACCGTCGTATACCGTGCGGATTTCGGCGGGAAAATGTTGTCTGCGTCGAGAAGTTTTACGGCGGTAGGGGAGGCATACTCCATAGAGGGTTTGGGCGGCACGGCAAGTTACGGTTCGCATCCCGCCGCGCCCGATACGGAAGGCATCGTGGTTTCCCTTGCGCGCGGAAATGTGTTCCGCTATAACCGCGCTGTAGATTTAAGCGGCGGCACGGCGGCGATAAACGTTTTCAGAATGTTTGTAACGCCTACCGTGAAGGGGGAAGCGGATTTTCTGTCCTTTACGGTAACTTTTACCGACGCGTATGATCCCGACAATTATATAACCGTGCGGGTGAACAGTGTTGAAAACGATAAATTGATTTACACTGCGGCGGCGCAAAGCGGCGAAGTGCTTACGGGCATGAACTATAATTCCAACACGCTGCACCGAGGCGACGAATACGGTTATGTTTCTTCCATGGACTTTTACGGCAACCCCGACCGCCCCGTAGAGCGCGACGTTTTCGAACTTTCTTTCGACTATGCCCAAAAGCAGTTGCACGGGGCTCGTTACGCATCCAATTCCACGCTGATCTGCGATTTTGACGATCCCGACTATTTTACTGATCTTTGGAGCGGGTTCACGACGGGCGAAGTGTTTATTTCCGTAAGTGCCGATTCCATGCAGAAAGATACGGCAAATTTCGTCATCACGAACATCGGCGGGCACGATCTTTCCGAAACGGAACTGTACGATGAAAGCAAGCCCGCGATAGAAGTCGATTTTGAGGGCTATTCGGAAGACGATCTGCCGCAGGCATACGTCGGCCTGACGTATAAAGTGTTCGACGCAGAGTGTTATGACGCTTATCGTACCGACGCACAACTCTTCGTCCGCGCGTTTTACGATTACGACGGGGATCTTCGCACGCAGATCGAGATTGAAAACGGCCGGTTTGCCACGGAAAGAGCAGGCGAATATACCGTGGAATACAGGGCGGAGGATGGCTCGGGCAACGTCGGGATAAAAACCTATACGGTAGAATGTTTCGACGAGGAAAATGAACCCGATGTTGTAATTTCCGAAGACCGCATAACGGAAGCGAAGGTAGGCGAACAGGTCGCCGTGGCAGAGGTGTATGCGACGGGCGGCAGCGGGAACGTTGTGCTCGAAAGCAAAGTCATTTGCGTCGAAAACGATCAGGAAATCCAAATAACGGACGGTAAATTCCAGCCGCTTTTTACGGGGGAGTACAGAATCGTCTATACCGTTACGGACTTTTTGCTGCAAACGGTAACGGAAGAATATGTTTTCGAAGCGGCGCCTTCGGGCGTGCCGGTATTTCTCGAAAATCCGGTCATGCCGGAATATCTCATTGCGGGCATGACATATGAATTCCCTCTTTTAAGCGCAGAGTATTATAAGGGCGACGGAACGATCGAAGAGATCGTTGCCGACATCGCCGTCGAAGATGAAGAGGGCATAAAGGAAGGCGCCGTTTATGTGCCGCCTCAAGCGATGGCGGGTAAGACCGTTAAAGTCGTTTATACCGCAAACGGAGAAAGCGGCGCGGATACGCTCGAATGGGAAATTTCGATCGTTTCCGTTTTGTCGGGCGAGGGAGAAAACATAGATCTGACCAAATACTTTTTATACGGCGAAGATGTTCAGCTGAGTTCCGACAGCGAAAAAATATCTGCCGAAACGCAGACAGACGGCGCAGAGATATCCTTCATCAGATTGTTGGCGGCAGACGGATTTTCTTTTTCTTTCAATGTGGATCCCGCAAAAAATAACTTTACTGAGGCGGTAGCAGTGTTGGAAGACGCGCTCGATCCTTCCGTAAAAACGGAAATTTCATTTACGAAGAAGAGGAGCCTGCTGTCGGGCGTTTCGGTGAACGGCAGGGAATACGGCAATATCGAGAGTGATTTCTTCGGCTCGGGAATGAATTTTGATTTTAGTTACGATGCCTCCGCGATGCAATTTTCAGCGGGGAACGCCTCGTTCGTTTTCTCACCGGAAGATTTCGCCGGGTTCCCCAGCGGTTGGGTAAAATTCTCCGTCCGCTTTGAAGGCGTTACGGGTGAAAGTTCGATCTTTTTGAAAGAACTTTGCAGGCAGCCTCTCACGTCCGTTTCGCGCGACGCCATAAAGCCCAATATCATCGTGGATGAGGACGCGTTCGGCGGCGAAAGGACGATCGGCAGCAAAGCAGTCATTCCGGCGGCGCTGGCGTATGATGTGCTCGACACATATGTGAATTTCAGCTTGTCTGTCTACGCTCCCGACGGCAGTGCGGTGACCGCCGACGACGGCACTCTGCTGGAAGGCGTCGCGGCCGATGTAGAGTATGTCATTTCGCTTACGAGTTACGGCTATTATTCGCTGCGATATGTGGCGGCGGACAGTTCAAACCGCCGGCAAACGCTCAATTATGCGATCAACGTGGCGGACGATGTTGCGCCGCAGATCACGATAGAAGGCACCGTTCCTTCGAGCGCAGGGCTTGGTCAGACCATCACGCTGCCTTCCGCGACGGCTACGGATAATATGCCTGCGGGGTGTGTGCTGTATGTATGTTATGTAACGCCGGGCGGCGCATATTTCGAAGCCGCGGATTATCGGATGCAGTGTACGCAGGCGGGTATTTATAAGGTGAAATATATGGCAATGGACGATTACGGCAATACGACAGTGCTGATTTACGAGATCGAAGTGAAATAAAAGTTCGGGAGGAAGGGACAATGAAAAAACTGTTTGCGCTGTTTCTGTGCGTAATTTTGGCAATGTGCACGTTGGTTGCCTGCCAAAATTCGGAAGAAAATAATAGCGACGAAAATAAAGAGGAAACGGAAATGACGGACATTGATTTGATCACAAACGGCAGGACCGATTACAAGATCATTTACCCCGCAAACGCGACGGAATTTGAAATGTTTGCCGTAAACGAACTGGTCTATTTCTTCAATCAGGCAACGGGCATCAGTCTTGTGAAGATCAGCGACGAGGGGGCAGCCACTTCCTCTTCCAACAAATATCTTTCCGTGGGGCAGACTTCGGTATTCGAGGCTTCCGGCATCACCGCAACGAGAGACGAGCTCGGGCCGAACGGATTCAAGATCGAACGGAAGGACAACACCGTTTTCCTTGTGGGGAACAAGGACACGGGCACGATGTTTTCCGTATACGAGTTTTTGCGGCTCAACTTCCATTACGAGTGCTATCACAAAGACGAGATCAAGATCGACCAGAACGTGAGCGAATTGAAACTTGCCGATTTTCATGTTTTGAAAAGGCCCGACATTGATCTGGCTTGCGCCAACTACGGGGAACTGATCTTCGATCCCACGTTCGCGTATCGCCGCGGAATGTTGATCGATGAGGATATGTTCATCAACGTCGGCGGCAATTTCTGGCATAATTCTTTCAAATACCTGCCGCCTTCCACCTATGCGGCAGATCACAGGGAATGGTATTACTACGGCAACGGGGAGGGTGCGGAGCCCACGCAACTCGATTACACCAACGACGAAATGCGCATTGCGCTGACGGAGGTGCTGAAACAGTATCTTCTGGATAATCCCACGCTGGAAAACATCACGATCACGCATGAAGACAACCGCCATTGGAGCGACAGCGCCAAAAATGTGGCGCTGAAAGCAAAGTACGGCACGGACGCCGCGTCGATGATCATTTTCTGCAACAAGGTGGCGGCAGACATCCGCGCATGGCTGGACGAAATAGGCTCCGACAGGGAGATCAACATCATCATGTTTGCGTACTACGCGACGGAGCAGGCGCCGACAAGATATAACGAGGCGACGGGCAAATACGAACCGATCGACAACGAGGTCATCCTCGACGAAGACGTATGCGTCTTTTATGCACCTATCAATGCAGATTACAATTCCTCCGCATATTCTCAGTCAAACATCAACATGTACAATACCTTGCAGCAATGGCAGGTGCTTACCGACAGGATATTTTTGTGGACGTATTCTACAAACTTCGATTACTACATGGCGATGTTCAATTCTTTCGATTCCATGCAGAGCATCTACCAAATGGCGAGGGACGCGGGGGTATATTATATTTTCAATCAGGGGCAATTCAACTCGAAAGTGTCTACCGGTTTCAGCCGCCTGAAAATGTATCTCGATTCTTCTTTGGCGTGGGACGTCGACGCGGATATGAATTTGCTGATACAGGACTTTTTCGATAATTATTTCAAAGGCGCAAGCGCCCCCATGAAAGAACTTTTCGACAGTATGCGCCTGCATTATGCGTATCTGCGTGACGAAACGGATATGGACAGGGGTATCTACGCGAACATCATCAACGATGATTATTTCCCCAAAGGCGTGCTGAACGGCTGGATGGATATTATCGACAAGGCGTATGACAGCATAGAAGATCTGCAAAATACCGACAGCGTATTGTACCGCACGCTGGAAGACAGAATAAAGCTGGAAAGTTTGAGCATCAGATATCTTCTGATAGAAATACACGGCAGCACATATACATCGAACCAACTTTACAGAATGAAATCCGAATTCAAACTCGACGCGACAAGGCTGGGCATGGACCGCTATAAGGAACGCAACGGAGCATTGAACTTCCTGTGGTCGGAATGGGGTGTTTTATGAAACTGGCAAGCATAAAAAGAGCGGCGTCCCTTTTTGTCGTAATCGTATGTGCGGCCGTCCTTTCGGCAGGCTTATGCGGCTGCGGCAAAGGGGAGAAGAACATTATTCAAGTATCTTTGAGCGAATCGGAGATCGTCCTCGATTTTTTTGAAGAACACCTTCTCACCGCTGCGGTGGAAGGCGGCGAAGGGGAAGTCGTGTGGGAATCTTCCGATACCGCAGTCGCCGCCGTGGAAAACGGCATGGTATCCGCAAGGGGCGTAGGCAGGGCGGTCATCAGGGCAACTTTCGCGAATGCGCAGGCGGAATGCGCGGTGGAAGTGCGCGATTCCGGAGAGATCCCGTCAGTCAGGCTCAGCGAAAACACGTTGGAGATAGAAACGGGCAGAGCGATCACGGTTACCGCGGAGGCAGTTTATAAAAACAATGTTATCGCGGCGGAATTTGCCTATCAGTCTAACGACGAAGCCGTCGCCGCCGTTACGCAGAGCGGGCGCATCAGCGCTGTCGGCGCGGGAACTACACAGATCATAGTGCGCGCGACGATCAACGGCGTTACCGTTTACGGAGAAGTTTCCGTAACGGTGCCGCGGTAAAAACGGAATACGCGTTAAAAGCGTGAAATAAATATCGGAGGGAATAAAACGATGAAGAAAAAGATGTATGCATTGGTTTTATTGAGCGCTATCGTTGTGTTATGTCTTGCGCTGTGCGTTGCGTGTGCGAAGACTTCAACGTTAGGGCTCGATCAAACGGAATTGCAATTGACTGTCGGGCAGACGGCTACCATTACCGCCGACACCGACGAAGAAGTTACCTGGTCGTCTTCGAATGAACAGGTCGTAACCGTTGAGGGCGGGCTGGTCACCGCCGTCGGAGAGGGTACCGCGACCGTTACCGCGACTGCCGGCGATGCCGTAGGCAAGTGTACGGTTACCGTTACGGCGAGCACGGAAAAACTTTCCGTCGCGCTGTCTCAAACTTCGCTCGACTTGAAGATCGGCGAGGAAAGGACGGTAGTCGCCACCGCCACGCAGAGCGGAAATGTGGTGCAGGCAACCTTTACATGGAGCAGCGAAGACGACTCCGTAGCCACCGTTGCAAACGGTGAGGTCACGGCGGTCGCTGTGGGAGAAACGCGCATTGCCGTAACGGCTGCGTTCGGCGGAGAAGAGGCGACCGCATATATCGCCGTTACGGTGAGACTCGATGCGGAGATCGAACTTTCTGCGGATAGTTTCAGCCTTTCCGTCCTCGATCTGTGCGACGATGACGTGCAGACGGCGACCGTGGGTGCGACGCTCTATTATCAGAGTACAGCGCAGAGCGGCGTTACCTTTACTTATACTTCAGACGATGAAGACGTGTTCACCGTCGACGAAGAAGGCGTTCTGACTGCTGTGGGCGCGGGCGACGCCACGCTTACCGTGAGCGCCGTGTTTATGGAAAACGAGATCACGGCGGAATGTGATGTGGAAGTCGTAAACACCAACAACATCGAGTTCGAAGTGGATTTCGGCGACTACGATACGGCAATGCTCAATGAAGCCGTAGGCGATTACGACCTTACCCAACAGATCACTGCAAAAGTAACGCCTTGGGACGAATCATTGAATGTGGAATGGGTATCTTCCGACAATATGATCGCCTCTGTGGAATACGACGGACTCACTGCAACGGTCACTGCGGCAGAAGGATGCTTGGGCGGCGAGGCGATCATTTCGCTTTATGTGGAAGGCATTGAGGTAGGATATGTCGTTATCGGGGTGTATTTCCCCGTAAGTACCGAACAGGATATCGTTGACATCAACAACAGCGATCAGGCGCTTACCTGCTGGTATCTGATGACCAACGACATCAGGCTGGAAAACGTTTACGAATATTCGCTCGTTACCAGAAATGAAAACGAAGCCTGGGCAAAGGCTTTCAGCGGCGTGTTTGACGGCAACGGATATACCATTTCCAATTTCAGGATGGGAGAGGTGGCAGATGCCGGAACAACCGCCAACGGAACATGGAACATGGGCATCATCGGCTACAATACCGGCGTGGTGCGCAACCTGCGCGTAGAAACGGCGCCTTATTCTTGGGGCACAGACCCTGTGTTTACCAACTCTTTGAGAACGGCGAGCGGCGCAATCGTCGCCTATAACGAAGGCATCGTGGAAAACTGCATGGCAGTCGTAGACTTGACGAATGCCGAACAAGCCACCAGACCGAGCGGCGGTTTGGTCGGCACAATGGGACTGACGGGAATTTTGAGAAACTGTTATGTGGAAGTAAAGAGTATCGGCACCATTATTCCTAATCATGCGGCAACACAAAATAATCAAGGCGGCGCGTTCCTCGGCGCTTTCTATGACGGAACGCTGGAAAATTGCTGGGGGCTGAAAGTGGATAATGAGTTGATCCAGCCCGTAGGCTATGATGAAGAAGCCGGGGAAGAGATCGGCAACTTCTTGGAAACGAGCAAAGCGGCTCTGATCGCCGCGGGATTCGGCGCAGACAAACTGAACAGCGATGTCTGGAATATCGCGGTGGAAGGCGATGATTATACCGTGCAGATGAACAAAGGATTCCGTTTCAAACTGGATCTTGGTGCGGTAACTTGCCAAGTCGGCACTTATACTCCAATGGTCAGCAAGGCGGTCACGGGGTATAACAACACGCAGGAGATCGAGCTCACCTTCAACAGGGAAAATGTTCCTTTCACCGTTTCCACTACAACGCCCGAACTCATCTCCGTCGAGGCGGAGGACAGCACCGTTAAGGTTACCGCCCTCACATCTTTCGGCGGAACGGCAAACGTAACTGTCAGCGCGGAAGGCGCAACGGTCGCGTCTTTCACCATCGAGGTCTATGCGCCCGTTTCTACTGAGGCGGACCTCGTCGCCATCGACGACTCGACGGAGAGCCTTTCCGGAAAATACCTTATGACTACCGATATCGCGCTTGAAACCGTATATGACAATGCGATCATAACGCAAAATGTCAGCGGCAGTTGGAACGGCTCTTTCCAGGGCGTGTTTGACGGCAACGGCTATACAATCTCCAACTTCCGAATGAGTGCTACTTGGAATATGGGCGTATTCGGGTATAACCGCGGTGTTATCCGCAACCTGCGCGTAGAAACGGCAAACTACAATAATGGCAGTTCGGCGCATGTCTTTAACATCCGTTCTTCCGGCGGCGCGATCGCCGCGCGCAACGGCGGCACGATCGAAAATTGCATGGCGGTCGTCGATATGGTCAATCCCGAAAGCGCTGCAAAATGCGGCGGCGCGATCGTTGGCATACAGGAAAGCGGAGGTATCGTAAAGAACTGCTATACCGAAGTCCAAGTGCATTCCATAATACCCGATCATGAATCTGCGGCATATAATGTCGGCGCGATCGTCGGCGATCTCGGTGCTGGCACGGTGGAAAATTGCTGGTCGGTAAAAGAGGGCGCAGAAACCATTCAGATCTGCGGAATGTTCTCCGGCGATGCCTCGGCGGAAAACAACGTCATAGGCAGCCATCTTGCAACCGATCAAGCGGGGCTGATCACGGCGGGGTTGGATGCGGAAACTTTTGACGACGCCGTCTGGAACGTTTCGGTGGACGGTACGACCTTTACAATCGGCTTGCAAAGCGGCTGCACGGTAGCAGCGATCTCCGCATAAGCGCACATTGATAAGCAGGATAAACGGCTGCAAGCATTCTTGCAGCCGTTTATTAAAAGATATGAAAATGACGGCGATTGTGATATAATAGGACCGCGGCGATATAATCACGCCGCGGACGGGGCAGGTATGGAAAAGTATTTTATCGGAGCGGACGGCGGCGGGACCAAAACACAGTTTGTTTTGTGCGGCGGCGACGGAAAAGTTCTTGCGCAGATCAAAAGCGGATGTTCCAATCCCATAAATGTTGGCGTAAAACATTGCGCCGACGTTTTGCAGAAAGGGATTTCCGTATTGCTTGCGCAATTGCCCGCAATGGCGCGCTGTATGGTTTTTGCAGGGATCGCCGGCGCGGCGAGCGGAAATTACGGGGCGGAGATTGCCGCGCTCATACCCGAAAACGAAAAGTATAAATTATATGTCGGCTCGGATATCGTCAACGCGTTAAACGCCGCGTTCGGGTTTGAAGACGGGCTTGCGGTGATCGGCGGCACGGGCTCCGCCTGCTATGTGCGGAAAGGCAATGCGTATTGCCGCGTGGGCGGCGGAGGATGGCGGCTCGATCGCGGCGGCAGCGGCTATGCGATCGCAGTGCGGGCGTTCGATGCCGTTCTCCGCGAAACGGACGGCAGGGGCACGAAAACTTGTTTAAGCGCGGCCGTTGCGGAAAAATACGGCGCGTTTCCCGAAAATCTTTCGAAAGTTTACGATCTGTCCGTAGAAGAGGTCGCATCTTTTGCAAAGTATGTTTTTCAAGGATATGAACAAAAAGACGAGGTCTGCGCGTCAATTTTGCAGGAAACCGCCGCATATATGGCGGAACTCGTAAAAACGGGATTTCGCGTTACTGCTTTGAAAGAGCGCCGCGCGGCATTGGTCGGCGGGCTTTTTCAGGACGGTCCGCTTCTTTCCATGCTTTCCGCAAAACTGCCCGATTGTAACTTTTTTGCCGCAAACCGCCCCGCCGTTCTGGGCGCGGCGCTTGAAGCCGTGCGCCTTGGCGGGGAAAAGACAGAAAAAGAGTTTGCAAAAAATTTTATCGACACGTTTTGATTTTTTGGAGAGGAAAATGAAAAAAACGATAGGGGCGATCGCTTTGGCGGCGGCATTTTTTGTGCTTACCGCCTGTGGCGGCTGCGAAAAAAATGAGGTACCGATGGATTTTCAGGGCGAGGTATTGTTGAATTTTCAAATTATTTCCGATATACATTATAATACGGAGTACGATCCGGCAATGAACGAAAAATTTCGTTCGGTTTGCCAATATAACGCGGAAAATTTTTCCGAAAGCGACGCGTTGGTCGTGGCGGGAGATTTTACGGTGTGGGGCACGGAAGAGCAGTATTCCGACTTTTTTGGGGACCTTACCCGAATGAACACCGCGAAAAATGCCATCGTTGCGATGGGAAATCATGAATATGAATTCAGCCCCGAAGGGCGGATCGGTGCGGAAATGTTTCCCGAACGCAGCGAAAGATACCGCCGTTATGTCGGCGATCTTTTGCAGGGTACCCCGCTTGAAAAAACGTATTACGATCGTTGGATCAACGGGTACCATTTTATTGTGCTCAATTCCGAAAATTGGGTAGACGGCAGCGGAAAGGCTTATATATCCGAAGAACAGCTCGCTTGGTTTGAAAGCGCCTTGCAAGAAAATGCCGAAGACGGCAAACCCATTTTCGTCGTTTGCCATCAGCCTTTCGATAACACCGTCGACCGTTCGTGGAAGTGGGGACTCGGTGCGCAGACGGAACGCATACAGGAAATTTTATCGAACTATCCGCAAGCCATCGTATTTTCCGGGCATCTTCATAACGGTTATATCGGCTACGACGCGGTATTTAATGCGGGATACGGCACGCTCATCGACCTTCCCGCGTTTCAGTACAACGACCTCTGCAATACCGAGCAGACGACCGCGCTCGGTTATAACGTGGAAGTTTACGAAAAGGGAGTCGTTCTCACGCCCGTCGATTACGCGGCGGGAAAACTTTTGCAAGAGAAACAAATTGTTTTGGCACCTTCCGTAACCTACGGCGCAAACGCAGTCCGCGATGCGGCGTGTGCGGTGCTTGTGAACGGAAAGGAAGAACCAAGTTTGAGCGATGGTGATGTTTCCACGGTCGTGAATTTAAAAAAGGGAGACAAAATAATGCTGCGCGCAGCGGGAGAAACCAAAATTGCGGGTGTACGATTGCGTACCGATCCGAAAGTAAATTTCGTGTACGGGGTAGACAATTACGGCGCGGCCTATACAAGAGATTCATCCTTCGAAAATTCCGAATGGGGCGGGTGTACGGTAAACGCGCAGAGGGAAACGGTCGGTTCGTTTTCCCGCGAACTTCCCAAGTGGGGCAAATGTTTTTCCGCACGGTTCGAAGAGCAGTGGCTGAAAGATCTGGGTTGGATTTTTATCGATGCGCCTTGCAGTGCGCAGGAGATCGAAGTTGTGTTCTCGGGCGGCAGTGCGGTTTCCGAGATCGCGCTCGTGGCAGAAAAAATGTAATGTCATCTTTCAAATTTTGGTGCGGAAGGCGCTTGGAAAATTTGTTTTTCAAGCGCCTTTATCTTCTTGTTTGTGCCGAACCTTGCCGTTTTTTGCACGGAACTTAGCTTTCGGACGAGTTTTCAGGCAAAACAGAACAGATCAATTCTTTTACGCCGCGCACACGCTATTCGGAAGAGGGTATATGATTGCTCGATTGTTTGATTTTTTACAACCGGTATCTCCTTTGACATGTTGCCGAAGAGGGTAACGAAGTTGTCCCCTGGAATTATCGATGCAAATTCTGTTTTTATTCTCTTTAGTTTGTAAATTTAAAATTTATCATTGCATTTAAAATATATTTACTATATAATAAATTACGAGGAGCAAACTTTTTTAGGAAGCAACAAAAAGGTTACTCATTTTCAAAGTAACCTTTTTGTCCGTTTGACTAATTGTCGTTTTTTTCAAGTTGTGTGTCGCTTTTAAGTCCTTGCTTTATTTGATAATTTTCCTCCTTAATTTTCTTTCCATAAAAAATCAAACAAATGATATTGTAAAAAATTTGATTTTTTATTTGAATTGCTCATTTTTTCTCCTTTTTTTAATTTTATTTTATTATTTCATAACGAAACTTGGCAGTTACTGTATTTATGTTAATAATATCCGTCTGATTTACTTTGATAATAGTTGTTAAAAATATCGAATCCGTATTGATCTCGATTTTGCCGTCATGTACTTTCGATTCAGGAACTTCTCCTACGATATCGAGTGTCAATGTGTTTTTGTTAATATAAGCATTATAAATAATACGATTTATGCTTTGATCACTTTGCCAACTTGAGTAAAATATTAAAGCATTATCTTTATAAAAATCGGTTGAAAACCTTTCCCAGATAGGTAAATTATCCCATTGTATATTGTAGCTGTCGAAAAAAGTTTTTGCTTCTTCTTGTGAACGAAAAATACCCCAGAGTTGATTTATTTCATTCATAAATACACCTCCGAAGATATCTTCTTGAAAACTAATTGTTTCATTTGGCTCTTGAAGAGTTTTATTTGTTTGGCAACCCGAAAAGGCGGTGCAAATACCAAAAAAGCATGTTGCTCCCAATAAAATTGAAATCAACAGTTTCAATCGTTTCATTGATATTTTCCCTCCTTAATTTTCTTTCCATAAAAAAATCAAACTTGAACCCCAATATGAAAATTCAATGCCGTCGACTTCTTGGATATAATCTTCGGGATCTGTTTCTATATCTGGTCTATCAGATAAATTGTTTGTAAAACGAACGGCATAATATCCGTTATAACAACCGAGGTATTCTTCGATAATAATATTCTCCGCTGTCATCTCCGGAAGTGTTTCATCATCACGATAATTTTTTGCAACACTTTCCCGGATTCCCATGGAGATTTCTTCGCTCAACTCTCCGATGGGAGTGGGTTCAAAGTTTTGCATCTCCGTTTTATTGCGCTCCTGGTCTCCGTTATGGTAAGCGATATTTAGCAAATCATCTCTGTCTATTCCTTGGGCCGCATACACTTCTTCCAAACTGTAAAGAGTGCCGGTCGGCACAGAATCAGAATCGCAACCTGAAAAACAACTGAATGCTGCGACAAATAAAAGTGTCATTCCAAACAAAAGCATTGATAATTTTTTCATATTCTTGTCCGATTTCCCGATTTGTATTTGAATTGCACAATAATTAAAAATAATTCAATTCATTCAATAAATCAAAAGGCACGGTTTTATCCCTATCAATAAAACCGTGCCTTCCGATTATGCATTGGCAATTTTCCCCCTAACTTTACATTTTATGATCATTATACTGTCTTTTTTGTTGCCAAATATCTAAATTTTATCATTTTAATAACAAACTTTCCTTATTTTCATTTTAACATCGCTTTCCGTTTTTGTCAATACATTTATTAAATTATTAAATTATTAACGAAACGATACGGCGTTTCATGCCTTCCGCCTATCGATCGCTATAAATTTTAAGTATTTGACAACGAGCGGCTTATTTTATATAATAATTTCGGGTCAAAAAATTGATCCCGCGGTCACGGCGGATGCGGCAGGGAGGTTATTATGATCTATAAGGATTTTCAGGGGCTGAAATTGTCCGCCCTCGGGTTGGGAACGATGCGTCTGCCCGTAAAAAACGGCATAAATGCGGATATCGACGAGCCCGCCGCCGCGGAGATGGTAGACTACGCGCTGAAAAACGGCGTCAATTATTTCGATACCGCCTGGGGTTATCATGACGGGCAATCAGAGGTCGTCATGGGCAGGATTCTTTCCCGTTATCCGAGGGAAAGTTATTTTCTCGCTTCCAAATTCCCCGGGTATGATCTATCCAATATGGATAAGGTAGAGGAGATCTTCGAGGCACAGTTGAAGAAATGCAGGGTGGATTATTTCGACTTTTATCTCGTACATAACGTCTGTGAAATGAACATAGACGAATATCTGAACGAAAAGCACGGCATCCATGCGTATCTGAAAAAGCAGAAAGAGAACGGACGTATCCGTCACCTCGGTTTTTCTGCGCACGGCGATATCGACGTCATCAAAAGATTTATGGCCGTATACGGAAAGGATATGGAATTTTGCCAGTTACAGATCAACTATCTCGACTGGGAATTTCAGAACGCAAAGGGTAAAGTGGACCTCATCAAAGGGTACGGCATTCCCGTTTGGGTCATGGAGCCGCTGCGCGGCGGCAGGCTGGCGCGGCTTCTTCCTACCGACGAGGAAAAACTGAAAAAACTCCGCCCCGACGAATCCGTGCCCGCTTGGGCTTTCCGTTTTTTGCAGGGGATCCCGGAAGTTAAAATGATCCTCTCGGGTATGTCGGATATGCATCAGATCAAGGAAAATATTGCGATTTTTGCGGATGATAAGCCGCTTTTGCCACAAGAGCGCGACGTGCTTTTGTCCATTGCGGATTGTATGACGCATAAGGCCTCGCTTCCCTGTACGGCCTGCCGTTACTGTACGTCGCATTGCCCGAAGGGGCTGGATATTCCGCGACTGATCGGCCTTTACAACGAACACCGCTTTACGGGCGGAGGCTTTATCGCGCCGATGACGCTGAATTCGATTCCGAAAGAAAAGTGGCCGAGCGCGTGCGTCGGGTGCAGAAGTTGCGAAAAGGTCTGCCCGCAGCAGATCAAGATTTCGGAAATGATGTCCGATTTTTGTAAAATGTTAAAGGAATCATAAAAGGAGATAAAAAAGTATGATCGAATCGGTATTGGAAAGAAAATGTGCAAAAACGAGCGTGAAAATAACGGTAAAAATGTTGATTTCGGCCGGGATCGTCGCGCTTGCGGTCCTTCTGCCGCAACTCGTACACCTGATCGCGGGCCCTGCGGGCGGCATGCAGTGGCTGCCTATGTATCTGCCCGTATTGCTCGGCGGATGCCTGCTCGGCTGGCGTTGGGGGCTGGGTGCGGGGATCGCTTCGCCGCTCGTCAGTTTTGCTTTGACGTCTTTGACGGGAGATCCCATGCCCGCGCTGACGAGGCTCCCTTACATGGTGGCGGAACTTGCGGCTTTTGCGGCCGTTTCGGGCGCCTTTGCGAAAAAGATCGCGGAAAACGGTTGGATGGCCTTTCCTGCCGTGCTCCTGGCGCAGGTATGCGGCAGATTGACGTTTTTGGCGCTGGCGGCAATTTTCGGCAGCGTTTCGCCCCTGTCTGCCGCCGCCGTATGGTCTCAGATCCAGTCCGGCCTTCTCGGCATGGTCCTGCAGGCGGTTTTGGTGCCCTTTATCGTAATGGGCATCCGCATTCTTCTTGTCAGGGAGAAAAACTGATATGAATTACAGACCGCTCGGAAATACGGGACTGTCCGTCAGCGAGATCGGGTTGGGCTGTGAAGGGTTTCTCGGAAAAGACGAAAAGTTTACCCAAGACATGTTTGCCCTCGCTCTGAAAGCGGGGGTCAATTGTATGGACCTCTACAGTCCCGACCCCGATATGCATAAAAGGGTGGGGCGCGCGATTTTATCGCAGCGTAAAAAATTTATCTTGCAGGGGCACCTTTGCACCGTCTGGCAGAACGGGCAGTATAAGGCTACCCGAAACGAAGGCGAGGTGCGCACCTCCTTCGAGCGCATGTTGGACAACCTCGGAACAGACCGTATCGACGTCGGCATGATCCATTATGTGGATTCTTTGGAAACATGGAAAAAGGTTTCCGAAGGGCCGATCATGCAATACGCCCTGAAATTGAAGGCGGACGGCGTGATCGGTCATATCGGGCTGAGCAGCCACAATCCGATCGTCGCGCTCCAAGCGGTGGAGAGCGGCCTGATCGAAGTGCTGATGTTTTCGGTGAATCCATGTTATGACCTGCTCCCCGGTGACGAGGACGTAGAAAAACTGTTCGCGGACGAAAGTTACGAAAAACCGCTGTTCAACCTCGATCCCGTGCGCGAAAAACTGTACGAGACATGCCAAAGGCGCGGCGTGGGCATCACGGTCATGAAAGTATTCGGCGGCGGAGACCTGCTGTCCGATCAGTCCCCCGCAGGCAGAGCGATGACGGTGCCGCAGTGTATCCATTACGCCCTTACCCGCCCCGCCGCGGCCTCCGTCATGGTGGGTGCGCATTCGGAAAAAGAACTTGCCGACGCGCTTTATTACGAAAAGGCTTCACAGGCGGAACGGGATTACGCTTCCGTGTTTGCGACCTTCCCGAAAATCAGTTGGAAGGGGCACTGCATGTACTGCGGTCACTGCGCGCCCTGCCCGAAGAAGATCGATATCGCGACGGTTACGAAATTTTCCAACCTCGCTTCGGCGCAGGGTTTCATTCCCGAAACGGTGCGCGAACACTATGCGGCGCTTACGGCCAAAGCGGGAGACTGCATCGCCTGCGGCGCGTGCGAAAAGCGTTGTCCGTTCGGCGTGGACGTCATCCGCAACATGCGCCGCGCGAAAGAAATTTTCGGCGCATGAGGAAAAAAGTTTTGAAAGGAATCGTTTATGTATGAT
>ERZ1106932.45-NODE-45-length-51136-cov-14.852705_pt1 | contig 51136 bp, 66 predicted proteins | sample MGYA00403665_ERZ1106932 | MGnify/ENA primary metagenome ERZ1106932 (study PRJEB35170, sample SAMEA104062448) | human gut metagenome | biome: human gut; feature: human-associated habitat; material: faeces | place: Denmark | collected 2012-08-24 ... | reverse complement strand
CCTGCTGCGCTAGCAAAGCCAGCTCCCGCAAAACCTACTCCTCAGCCTGCGGCACCTGCCCAGACTCAGAGCGCTGCCGAGCCTGCTCCTTCAGCACCTGCTGCTCCGGCTGCTTCTTCTGCCTCTAAGAGCATTGAGGATGTTCGCGGAATGCTTGCAAAGAAGGTCAATGAACATCGTGACGTAATCAAGCAGAAACTCAATGAGCTTGGAGCCCCGAGTGTAACAAAGCTTGACCCGGCTAAGTATGACGAAATGTATAACTTCTTAGAGTCACTGTAATTATGTCGAGTACAAAGAAGTTGCAAAAAGCAGCTCAGAAGTTTCGCAGAGAAAATCCAGAGCTTTATGCTCAGTGTGCTATTCAATGCCGTTATTTGGCAAAATTGATAAAAGAATATGGCTCAAGCGACAAGTAGTACTAAACCACAGAAACATAGTCAGAGGAGTCATGCACTCCTCTCGGCTTCTGGAGCAGGAAGATGGCTGAATTGTACTCCGTCTGCCAAGCTTGAAGATGAATACGGAGAAAAGAAGTCTTCAGTATATGCAGAAGAAGGTACATTAGCTCATGAGCTCTCAGAGCTTTACCTGAGAAAAGATATACTTAATAGCATTAGTGAGCAAGACTTTGACCAAAGGCTCGAAGAGATAATGGCAAATGACTTGTTCAGCGAGGAAATGCTTGAAGTTGTACCTATCTATACGGATTATTGCTCAGAACAATTAGCTGAAGCAAAAACTGAAAATCCGTTAGCTGTCATGGAAATTGAGCAGAAACTCGATTTGACAGAATATGTGCCTGAAAGCTTTGGAACAGCTGACTGTGTTGTTATCAATGACAACCTTATGGAAGTTATTGACTTAAAATATGGAAAAGGTGTTCCAGTATATGCTGAATGGAATAAGCAACTTATGCTTTATGGGCTTGGAGCTTTACAGAAATATGATACAATGTATGATATAACGGAAGTGCGATTGACTATTATACAGCCTCGCATTAACAATATATCAAGTTGGCAAATATCTGTTGAAGAACTCCGCAAATGGGCAGAAGAGGAGCTTAGGCCAAGAGCTGAACTTGCTTTTGAAGGTAAAGGAGAACTCAATGCTGGAGATTGGTGCAGATTTTGTGCTGTGCGTAATCAGTGTCGTAAGCTTTATGAGCAACAACTCGAAATTGCACAACATGAATTTGCAGACCCAGAGTTGCTAACCGATGATGAGATTGCTGATATAGTTAAGCGTGTGCCTAAGCTTATAGAATGGGCTAATTCAATAACAGAATATGCACAAACTAAAGCGATTAACGAGAATAAGCAATGGCCGGGGCTTAAATTAGTTGAAGGAATTAGTCGACGCAAATGGGTTGACGAAGACCAAGCTTCTAATGCAATTTTTGCACGTTGCCCTGAACTTTCAGAAGATGAGATTTTCAATATGAAGCTTAAACCGATTACTTCTATTGAGAAGTTAGTAGGCAAAAAGCGTTTTGAGGAAATACTCTCAGATGTGGTTATCAAGCCACAAGGCAAACCTACTCTTGTACCGCTTGAAGACAAGAGACCAGCAATGGGATATGCTCAAGCACAACTAGATTTCAAAGAATAATAACAACTTAAATTAAAAGACAATGAGTAATCAAGTAAATTCAACCAAGGTTGTAACTGGCAAAGTAAGATTTTGCTATGTAAACGTGTTCGAGCCCACAGCTATGAATGAGGGCGATATTCCTAAGTATAATATCTGCATTCTTATTCCTAAGAGCGATACGGCTACTATTGACAAAATCAAGAAAGCCATAGAAGCTGCAAAGGAAGCAGGTAAGGCAAAACTCGCAGATAAGAATGGCCGTATTCCAGCAAACCTCAAATTGCCTCTACGCGATGGCGATGAAGAACGTCCGGATGACCCAGCATTTGAGGACCACTATTTCATCAATGCAAACTCGATGCGTCAGCCGGGCATTGTGGACTGCTCACTCAATCCAATCATGAGCAGAGACGAGTTCTATTCAGGTTGTTATGGTCGCGCTTCAATCAACTTCTATGCTTTCAATGTTTCATCCAAAGGTATTGCTGCTGGATTGAACAATCTCCAGAAGCTCGAAGATGGAGAGATGTTGGCCGGTGGCTCAACAGCTGAAGAAGATTTCGGTGGAGATAATGCTGTTCAGGATGATGATATGATGTAATTTCCTTTCTGCATCAATGAGTATAGTAGTTTAATGGTAAAACTTACTTCGGAAACCGTCTGTGGAAACCAAGTAAATGTGGGTTCGAGTCCCGCCTATACTCCTATTGGGATAGTAGCTTAATGGAAGAGCAGCGTGGTACCACTTAAAAACAACGAGAGCAAGATGCAGGTTCGAGTCCTGCCTATTCCACAATTCTATAATATCAAATAAAGAAATAATGGCAAAAAATCTTTTTATAGACGTTGAAACATATTCATCTGTAGATATTAAAGAGTCTGGAGCTTATAAGTATATCGAGTCACCAGACTTTGAAATTCTTATAATAGGATATGCTTTAGATGATGGCCCGGTAAAGATAGTAGATTTGGCTCAAGGTGAAGAAATGCCTGAAGAGTTTGAAGAAGCTTTGCTTGACCCGGATTGTGTAAAAGTGGCACATAATGCAGTATTTGAGCGCTTGAGCTTTAAGCGTATAGGATATAATGTTCCAGCAGAACAGTGGTATTGTACCTCTGTAAAAGCTGCGTATTGTGGTTTACCACTTTCTTTGGACGGAGTATCAAAGGCTCTTAATCTTACAGATAAAAAGCTAGATACTGGTAAAGCACTTATTAAATACTTCTCATGCCCATGCAAAGCAACTCGAGTTAATGGCATGCGTACTCGGAATTATCCTGAGCATGCTCCTGAAAAGTGGGAAATGTATAAGGAATATAACAAGTATGACGTACTTGCAGAGCGTGAGATATTTAAGAGATTAGAGGCATATATCATTCCTGATATTGAGCGCAAGATGTATGTGCTTGACCAGAATATAAACGATAGAGGTATTTTGGTTGATATGGAATTAGCAGAGTCTGCTATCGCAGTAGATAACACATATACTTCTATCTTAACGCAACATGCTCAACAGCTAACAGGGCTTGAAAATCCAAACTCACCAGTTCAAATTAGGCAATGGGTTGAAAAGACAACAGGATGTGTTGTTATGTCACTTTCAAAGGAAACAATGCCTGATTTAATGAAAGAGTTTGCAGATTATCCAGATGTTATCGAGTTACTTAATATACGCAAAAAGCTCTCAAAAACGTCTATTAAGAAGTATTATGCTATGCTTAATTGTGCCATGAAAGACCATAGAGTCCGTGGTACATTTCAATTCTATGGTGCAAATAGAACTGGACGATGGGCAGGTAGGCTATTGCAATTGCAGAACTTATCAAAAAATCATATATCGCATATAGAAGTACCACGTGAAATGATTAGAGCCCGTGATTGGAAGTCAGTTGAGATGATGTATGATGATGTTGCAGATATTTTGTCTCAGCTAGTAAGAACAGCTCTTATAGCATCACCGGGTAAAGTATTTAGTGTTGCAGACTTCTCAGCTATTGAGGCACGTGTTATATCTTGGCTTGCAAACGAAAAATGGCGAATGGACGTATTCCGTGGAGATGGTAAAATCTATGAAGCTACAGGAGCAAAGATGTTTAATGTACCAATATCTGCTATTACAAAAGGTTCAGTACTTCGAGACAAATCAAAGATTTCAGAGCTTGCACTCGGTTATGAGGGCTCATTAGGAGCACTTAAGCGAATGGGTGGTGAACGTATGGGCTTATCAGATACTGAAATGATGAGCCTGGTGCGTAAATGGCGCTCGGCAAACCCTGCAATTGTAGATATGTGGAAAGAAATAGATGAAGCATCGAAAGAGGCTGTCAGATACCAAAGGCCAGTATCATGCACATGTAGAAATATAATTTTCGACTGTAATGGTGAGTTTATGACAATACAATTGCCATCTGGCAGAAAGCTATTCTATTATGGGCCTAAATTCAAAGATAAGAAAATAGGCCGTTCTACGATGCCAACCCGAGTATTATGTTACCAAGGAGTTGTGCAAGAAACTAAGCAATGGGGCGAAATTGATACGTATGGAGGCAAATTAACAGAGAACATTGTACAAGCTATTTCAAGAGATTTACTTGGCAATTCTATGTTAAATCTTGAGGCTAATGACTATCATCCTGTGTGCCATATACATGATGAAGTTTTGTGCGAAGTCCCAGAAGAGAATGCTCAAGCATATTATGAAGAAATGGCAAGCATTATGGGTACTCCTCCTGAATGGGCATCAGACCTTCCACTAAGAGCAGATGGATATACAACACCATTCTACTTAAAAGATTAAAAATATGATTTGGCTGTGTTTATATATTGTTTACGCATATTATGCAAGTAGATAAATTGAAATATGATGAAAATTTGAGCATAGCAGTTGGACTAAATGTTTCAAGTAAAGTATGGAAAAATACCAAAACTACTTGGAGCAATTTAGTTCAAAAGCTAGCTACTCCTGTAGTAACCGCTGAAACATATAAGCGGTTTATGAGTGCCACAAAAGAAGAGCAAAGTAAGATAAAAGACGTAGGCGGATTTGTAGGCGGATTTCTTACAAATGGTAGGCGTGATAAAACAAATGTACTTTACCGCCAGTTAATTACGTTGGATATTGACTTTTCTCACGAGAACTTTTGGTGGGACTTTACAATGCTATTTGATTGTGCCGCGGTTATTCATTCAACTCATAAGTCATGCCCTGAAAAGCCACGACACAGATTGATAATTCCACTTGATAGAGAAGTATCACAAGAAGAATATCAAGCTATTGCTCGAAAAGTCGCTGGAGACCTAAACATTGATTTGTTTGACCAGTCGACTTTTGATGTAAATAGACTTATGTTCTGGCCGTCTGTATCATCAGATATGGAGTACTACTTTGAATTTCAAGACGGACCTTTCCTTGAAGCTGATTATATTCTTGGGCTATATGATGATTGGCATGATACGAGCGAATGGCCAACTGCTACAGATAGCACAGATGTAATAATGCAAGCTATCAAAAAGCAAGAAGACCCAGAAGATAAAAAAGGCATAATTGGTGTTTTCTGTCGTACTTATACTATGCAAGAAGCTATTGAGACTTTTCTTTCAGATGTATATACACCAGCTGGAGAAGGGCGATATACGTATATAAATGGTTCTACAGCTGCGGGCTTAATAGTCTATGATGATAAATTTGCATATTCTCATCATGGAACAGACCCTGCTGGAGGTAGACTATGTAATGCATTTGACTTAGTTCGCATACATAAATTTGGCCATTTAGATACAGGCAAAGAAAAAGAAGACAAAGATAAAAAGAGCTTTAAGGCAATGGAAGAATTTGCCTCTAAGGACTCTACAACAAAAAAGCATATTGCTGAAGAAAAGTTTGCTGAAGCTAAATTCGAGTTTGCAGAAGAAGCAAAAGCAGAAGTTCCTGAAGAATATGATACTTCATGGACAGAAGAGCTTGACGCTAATACAAAAGGCGAATATGATAATTCTGCCAATAACTTGAATATAATAATTCAGCATGACCAATTCTTAAAAGATGTATTTAAGCTAAACATTTTTGATAATAAAAGATATGTTACACGTTCATTACCATGGCGTAAAGTCGATACTGTGGAGCCTCTTCGTGATGTTGACTATTCTGGTGTTCGTAATTACATTGAGTGTGTTTACGGCATTGTGTCAAGTCAAAAAGTGGACGACGCGCTTGCGCTTGAATTTGAAAAGAAAAAGTTCCATCCGATAAAAGAGTATATATGTGCTCAAAAGTGGGATGGCATACCGAGAGTTAATACACTATTGATTGATTATTTTGGAGCAGAAGATAACGCTTATACTAGAGCCGCCATTAGGAAGACGTTGGTGGCGGCTGTTGCGAGGGTATTCGAGCCAGGTATTAAGTTCGATACAGCGCTTATACTTGTCGGAGAACAAGGAACATATAAAAGTACTTTCGTTAAAAAGCTCGGCATGGAATGGTTCTCAGATACATTCACGACTGTGCAGGGCAAGGAGTCATTTGAACAGATACAAGGGGCGTGGCTGATTGAAATGGCAGAGCTTTCAGGCCTTAAGAAAGCAGAAGTAGAGTCAATCAAGCACTACATATCAAAAAGAGAAGATATGTTCAGGCCGGCGTATGGTAGAACAGTAGAAACATATAAAAGGCAATGCGTATTTTTTGGTACTACTAACAACAAAGATTTCTTACGAGACCCGACAGGAAATAGGCGATTTATGCCTATAGACGTAAGGCCAGAATATGCTACAAAGTCTGTAAATGATGACCTTATACGAGATGAAGTAAATCAAATATGGGCTGAAGCATATCAGTTATATTTAGCAAAAGAGCCTTTATACCTCGTTGGTGATGAAGATATAATTGCTAAGATTGAGCAACATAAACACTCAGAGGCAGATGAACGAAAAGGTATTATTGAAGAATATCTTAATACTAAATTTCCAGATGATTGGGATAAAATGGACCTGTACGACAGAAGACGTTGGCTTGAAGACCCGTTGTCTAAAAACGGTACAGTACAAAAAGACTTTGTCTGCATTGCTGAAGTATGGTGTGAGTGCCTTGGCAAAGATAAGACAGAAATGTCAAGATATAATACCAGAGAGGTTAATGAAATTCTTAGGTCATTGCCTGAATGGGAAGCTATAGCATCCACTAAGAACTTTCCTTTATACGGTAAACAGAAATACTATAAACGTAAAGATAGTTTATTATGATTGACTTTAAGTGTAATTGTGCTATATGCCATAGGCTTATAAGCAAGAAAGATAAGAAAAATTACCCGTTTGAAATTGACGGTATTAAACTTTGCTATAATCATTTTCAAATGGTATTGTGTGCTGGATTATTACTTGAAGGCATGGACGATGAATGGCATTTTATTAACGCTAATGATATAAGATTATTATGATAGCAAATTTTTATAAACAACTTTCAGGTCAGAGTATAAAAGAAGCAACGTTGTTATGCTCAAAGAATATAGAAAGCATACCAAAAATAGATATGTTAGTTAAATTCTCAGGCCAATATTTTAAGGTTATTAAAGTAATTTTTAATATCGATACAATAGAATATGATATTTATATGAAAAGGTATGGAAATAACTAGTGAGAAAGTTATAGAGCGAAAGCTAGTAGAACTAGTCAAATTAAATGGTGGTATGTGCATAAAACTGCTGTGTGACCAACTTATAGGCTTACCAGATAGAATGTGCTTATTTCCGGGCCATAAAATAGTTTTTGTGGAATTAAAAACAACTGGACGAAAGCCTAAGCGCATACAGGCATATATGCACAATAAGCTTAGAGCTTTGGGCTTTAGAGTTGAAGTAATAGATACGATAAAAGGCGTTGAACAATTTATAGATAGCATTATATGGCAAGAGGCGAAAAAATAATGCTTACTTGTGAAAAATGCGGTAAGCAGTTTATACGATATAAAAGCATGATAAAGCCAGGCATTACATATTTCTTTTGTAGTAAAGCCTGTGCAAAAGAGCATCTAAGTGCTAAAATGACAAAGATGAATGAAGACCTCAATCCAACTAGAATGGATAACTTTTGGAATAGGCTTGCTGTTAGAGAAGGTCATCTTAGGAATAATACAGGCAAAGAGCATAGTTATCCAAAGATATTTGGAACTCATGCACATAGGATATTAGCCGAAAAAGTAATTGGAAGACCATTAAAGAAAGGTGAAGTTGTTCATCATAAAGATGGTAATCCAAGAAATAACTTAATAGATAATTTAGAAGTTTTAAGCTCACAAGTTGAGCACGCAAAGCTTCATTGTAAGAATGGAAGATTTTCATAATATGCTAACAGAAAAAGACTTACATGGTTACCAAAGAGCTACGGTAGAATTTATACTTACGCATCCTTATTGTGGAGTATTTCTTGACCTCGGCTTGGGTAAGACGGTATCAACACTGACGGCTGTAAACTATTTGATGTTTGACTATCTTGAGATTAACTCGGTGTTAGTCATAGCACCAAAGCGAGTAGCTGAGTCAGTTTGGCAAGAAGAAGCAGAGAAATGGGACCACTTAAAGCATTTGTGCTTTTCTAAGATTATAGGTACTGCTAAACAGCGAATAGCAGCCGTTATGGAAACAAAAGCTGATATTTATATCATATCAAGAGATAATGTTGCATGGCTTTGTGCTTTGTATGGCGGAGGCAAATTACCTTTTGATATGGTAGTAGTTGATGAGCTTAGCAGTTTTAAGTCTTATAAATCAGAGCGTTTTAAGGCATTACGCGGTGCAAGGCCTTATCTTAAAAGGCTAGTAGGACTAACTGGTACACCTGCTCCAAATGGACTTATTGATTTGTGGCCTCAAATATATCTTATGGATAGAGGCGAGCGCCTTGAAAAGACAATATCTAGATATAGAGAAAGGTATTTTCGGCCAGGCCAAACAAATGGTCATGTTGTATATTCATACGATTTGATGAGTGACTCAGAATATCTAATACATAAGAAAATAGAGGATATTTGCATAAGCATGAAAGCTGATGATTATCTTGAAATGCCGTTTAGGACAGATAACTATATAAAGCTTAGAATGCCTGAAGCTCTAAAGAAGCAATATGATGACTTTGAAAAGAATAAAGTGCTTGACTTAATAAGTGCTACTGAAACTGTTGAGCAAGAAGACGAAAATGGCAATTCAGTATTTGTTGAAAAGCCTGTGGAAGTAAATGTAGTCAATGCTGCTGCCCTTTCAAATAAATTACTTCAGTTTGCCAATGGAGCTATATATGATGAAGAAAGAAATGTATTTCCAATTCATGATATTAAGCTTGAAGCTCTTAAGGAAATAATCGAAGATGCAAATGGCCAATCTGTACTTGTGGCATGGACCTATCAGTTTGATAGAGATAGAATTGTTGAGTACCTTAAAAAATATAAGCCAAGAGAGCTTAAAAACAATAAAGATATTGAAGACTGGAATGCTGGTAAAATACAAGTTATGTTAGCGCATCCAGCATCAGCAGGCCATGGACTTAATCTTCAGGCAGGAGGCAGTATAATAGTTTGGTTTGGGCAAACATGGAGTCTTGAATTATATCAGCAGTTTAATGCTCGATTATATCGACAAGGACAGCAAAATCATGTTGTTATAAATCATTTGATATTGCAAGGCACTCATGATGAAGATGTAATCAGAGCACTTAAAGCAAAAGATAAAAAGCAAAATGCCTTAATGGATAGCATAAAAGCAAAAATTGACAAATATAAAAAATTTATGTAATATGGGACGTAATGGAAAGCGAGCTCCGGTATTTCCGGAAATGGTAAAATTTGTTAACGATAATGTTGGCAAAGTAGTAAGTTCAAAAGAAATTCTGCTTGGTAAAGAGCCAGGTAGAAACTCAGAAACCGCATATCTTTATAAGTTTGTAAAGCTTGGATATGTAGAACCTGTAGGCGATAATAGCTTTGTGAAAGACAAAACAGCAAGTTTTAAGGTGATAAGAGAATTTCCTAAGCATTACAACTCTGTTATGTTTATGGATGAGCTGAGAGTGGCAAATGGGTATATACCAGATAATCGTAAACGTAAAGTATATTGATATGAAAGCAACAGATGTACAAATAGGTGGTAGCCATTATAAAGATATGGCTATGCAACCAATAGAGCTTATAACTGCTTTAAGATGCTCTTTTATACAAGGATGTATTATAAAATATATTAGCAGGTATAGAGCTAAAAATGGAGCGCAGGATATAAAGAAATGTATTCATTATGCTCAGTTAGCTATTCAGTTAGGAGATAAAAGAAGATGCAATGATAAAACTCTCTCTCTTAACATAAATAAGTTTATTTTTAATAATAAACTGACGATACTTCAGCGGAGAATTATTACTCAAACTGCATATAATAATTATGAGCAAGTTATTCAATTTTGCAAAGAATTACTGCAAATAGAATATCCAGAAGAGCAATAAAATCTGGCCAAGTTAAGAAGTGTTAAGTGAGTGCATTTTATAATGAAAAATTTTCTATTCTCGGAGAAAATTAGTATATTCGCATATCTAAATAAAGATAATAAAATGGACAAGAAAAGAACCTTTCAGCAAATAGCCAAAGATATAAAGTCAACATGGCTTAATGTATATTTTGGTGCGGTGCCTTATTTAGAGGCAATGTTAACACTTGACACTTCAGACCCGAATGCTATGTATCTTTATGATACTGCAGGAGATATTGTTAGATACTTCTTGGCAAATGCACAAACATTTAGAGGTGCTGATGCAAAAAGATTAAAAGCAGAACTAAAATCAATGCTGTAATGGGCGAGATACTTAAACTGTTAAAAGAGAATAATGAAATGCTTAAAGAAATATTATTTTTCCTTAAGCGATATGAAGAAAATGATGATATGAGGCAGTTTAGTATAAACGTTGCGGCAGACCTCTTTGTAGAAATGCTTGAGGATAATCCAGATTTAAAAGACAAAATAATAAATAATTTTAAGCAATGAGTAACATTTTGAAAAAAGCAGACCAAATCGTAAATGAGCGCTCAGAGGAAAAAGAGCGTCAATACGGGCCGTTTCAGGCATCAATGAAAAGAGCAGCAGCTCTCTATAATTTGATGTCGCCTAAAGACCAGCAAATAACAACTGTTGGTATGTATAGAGCTATGATAGCTCTTAAGTTATCACGTGAGGCTTATGCGCACAAAGAGGATAATCTTCTTGATGCGATTGCTTATATGGGCTCTATGAATGACTACTTAGAAGAACATAAAGAAATTTTTAATGACAAATAATCATGAAGCAGTTTATTAAAAATTTTTTAATAGGTTTATGCCTTGCACCTATAGCAATAGTGATAGCATGTGTAATGATTTCGCCTATATTTATTATGATGCATGTGCATAGTGAATGTATACAAGGGCTACTACTGTTAGTATATATGGCTTTATTATTTGCCGCCATTGTGTCAACTATTAACAAACTATCAAAAAATAATAAAGAACTTAGAGATAAAATTAAAAATAATTATGGCAAAAGTTTATAACACAACAGACCTCAGACCAGACCAGGCGTTTGAGCGTCATGTATTCCACAGAGACCAGTTTGCGCATTATTTGCGTTGGACTCACATTTTGAAAGAAGCCAAGATAGGTGAATCTATCGTTGATTTTGGCTGCGGGGCTGCTAATTTACTTGAGGTGTTATACCGAAACAAATTTAAGCAGAAAGAGTATATTGGTATTGATATTCGCGAAAAAACAATTCAACAAGCTGCTGAAAAGTATGCAGATGTACCTTGGGCTTATTTCTATGTTGCTGACCTTGTTAAAAACTACATGGATTTCAGCAAGTTTAATGCTGACAAAGTCTGCGCTTTTGAAGTGCTCGAGCATGTTGGTAAACAGAATGCAGATGCATTTTTGGAGAACTTTAAGGCTTGTGGCAATAATAACGCTACTTATTACCTTTCAACTCCGAACTATGACCCATCTGTAGGAGCAGCCGGTAATCATACTTATGACTCAGGCGATGGCCGCGGAGTTGATGTGCAAGAGTTTGACTATTGGGAGCTTGAAGGCATATTGCTGAAACATTTCAACATAGTAAAGAAGTTCGGTACATTTGCTTCGGCTAAAGACTATAAGCCACTGATGAATGATTGGCAGCAGAAAATGTTTGATGCTCTTAAAGAGTATTATGACTCAAACCTTATTGCCAATATCATGGCTCCTATGTTCCCGGATGCTTCACGTAATACTCTTTGGGTATTAAAGCGTAAGCCTGGAGATGTAAAAGTTGCTCCTAAAGCCACTGAGCAACCAAGTTTATTCGATGACGATTTAATGTAACAGATATGAAGATAAAAGAAGCTTTATTCAAACTCAATGACTTTTGCAATGTAAATAGAATTGAGTATATGGTAACAGGTACAACTGCTCTGGATATGCTCGGAGTTCCGTCTAATCCACAGGATATAGATATAAAGGTATTTCATTTGAAAGAAGAGCAGAAAGCAAAGTTAAAAGAACTTCAATTCCTGTCTGACCTTGGGAATGAAAACTATGAAGAAAGCACGTGTTACTCATTTGTAATCGGTGGAGTCAAGATAAATGCTATCATTGACAAGACTGAAAGCTACGATGAGATTATATCCAAAGGGGTAGTATTGGATATAATCGAAGAGTCTCATGCAAAACATCATCTTATAAATGTTCAGCTAGTAGCTCTCGCCTTAAAAGATAAGATGAAGCTCAGAAGAGATAAAGACAAAACATATATGTTGAACTTAATTGCTAATTTGACGTCATTATGAAAAGTTTAATTTCAGTAACTCCAAGAGAGTTTAAGCGCAACTTCAATGAAGTAATGGAAATGTGCACAGATATGTGCATGACAACCAATCAGGAGATTATTATCACTGTTCCGAGCAGAAAGTCAAATACTCATGCAGAAATAGCTAAGCTCGTTCCTGTAGAAAATGGCAGAGGTATTAAGTATGAGTACAACAAAGAACTTATGGATAAGCATGGCATTAACACTTCTAATCCTAAGCTTTCAAAAATTGGAGCTATCATGGCTGACGCTTTTGAAAAAGAAGGAGTTTACAGCCTTATAAGTCCAGAAGTTGAACATAGACTTGCTAGAGCCGTAGAAACAGCAGCTAAGGAACTTGTTAAAATAGTGTAGTTATGAAGTTTGCAAAAATAAGAAATGTAAAGTCTCCTGTTCGTGGGACTGGTAAAGCAGCAGGAATTGATTTTTTCGTTCCTAACTTTGGAAATAACAAAGGCTTTATCGTAAATCCAGGAACTGATGTTTTGATACCATCAGGTATTAAGATGGAAATTCCAGAAGGATATATGCTTATGGCAGCCGATAAATCAGGAGTTGTAACTTCTAAATGGGCTTGCCTTGGAGCTGGTAGAACACCGAAAGCAGAAGCATTTGAAAGCATCGTTATCCTCGGAGCCAAGATTGTAGATGAAGATTACCAAGGTGAAATTCATATACATGTTGTTAATGTCGGCAAAGCCAAGGTCCACATTAAGCCAGGTATGAAAATAGCACAATTTATTCTTGTGCCTGTATCGTATGAAGGCCTTGAAGAAGTTTCTGAGTCAGAGCTTTTCAGCCGTTCATCCGAGCGTGGTAATGGAGCACTCGGGTCTACTGGGTCATACTAAGGATTGATTTTCACATTATTCTCGCGCGCAATATCGCGCTTTAAGTACATGAATGATTGAATAATAATGGAATGATAGGCGTGCTCTAGAACGCGCGAGAATATATAAACTTTAAGCACATGAAACAGCTCAAGAAGAAAACAGTTGAAATTCCACAAGTCGTTTATACAGACCAATTTCTTAGATTTGTGGCTGTTTATGCCAACAGATTTAAGGCCACAAATGGATATGGCAGATGGCTTGCTGAATATAGACGAATGGATGAGCATGGATGGTTTAAGCCAGAAAAGTTGAGAGAGCTTTATGTCGATATATTAAAAGATACAAGCACATTGTCTTATATATACTGGGATGCTGTACATTATATTTGTATACAAGCTCTTGATGCTGCTAAGGCTTTTGCTTCTGCAAACTTATTTGATGTTAGAGTTATAACTGGCGAAATTGCAGTAAATGATGATGACGAAGAACTTACAGGCTTATCTATGGAAGAAGCAATAAGTATTTGCAATGCCATGAATGAGGAAGCTGAAGAGTTGTTGTTTAGAGTTTATAACAGTAATACTAATAAGTTGATAGCATGACAGACAAAGAAAAAATAGCAGATGCTGCGAATAATATGGAGAATAAATATATAAAAAATATACCTGAAAACTTTTGGTTTCTCAGATTTTTAGACCAATATATGCAAGGTCATAAAGGCTTTATAGCTGGCGGTTGTTTTAAGAACATTCTCTCAAGAGAAAAAGTGAAAGATGTAGATATTTTCTTTCACAATCAATCTGATTTTGATGAGGCTGTTGCACACTTTAATAGCTTAGTTGAAGAGGGCACATGGACTTTTAAATATAGAAATAACAAGGCTTGTGCCTTTCAAGAAAAAGGCAGTTCTATGTGGGTAGAACTTATTGAATCAGTATTTGGAACGCCTGAAGATATTCTGAATAATTTCGACTTTACCATTACTAAGTTTGCATATTACAAGGAGATAGTTCCTGATAATGTGACTAGTATGCCCGCTGATGAGAGTGAAGATTTTCCTTTTGATGACAGCGATGATAAATGGCATTGGGAATATATGCTACTATATCATAGAGATTTTTTTGAGCACTTGTGTCAAAAGCGCTTAGTACTAGACAACAAAATTCCTTTTCCAATATCTACTTGGGAGCGCTCATACAGGTATAAGGGTTATGGCTATAACCTCTGTAGAGAATCAAAGAAAAAGTTACTTGACGCTATTAGAAATACAACACCTAAAGATGATGAGTTATCGATGTATAATATAGGAGGATGGGATTAGTATGGGAAAAATGCAATATGGAGTATTTGACTCAGTAGGTAAATTACTAAGATACTTTAATACCTACAAACAGGCTGAGACTTTTAAAATATCTCGGCAAAGATACGATTGGAGTGTTAAACAAATTTGGGTAAAATAGTTATGAATATAGCTTATAAAAATGCAACAGAAGCCTTTGAGGATTTATATGGTTTTATAATGGGCCAAGGAGTAAATACTAACGTTGGAACAAAAGCTGTTTACAATGTTGGTTTTTATTTACTTAATCCTCAGCAACGCATCATAACAACAGAATGGCGTAAATTCAGCGAACGATATGTAGAGCGCGAATATGCCTGGTATATGTCTGGAGATAGGAGTGTAGCTGAAATTAAAAAGCATGCTCCTATGTGGGATAAAATGCATGGTGGAGATAACATTGTCAATTCTAATTATGGATGGCAGTGGACTCGCAATCACCAATTGGCAAAGTGCATTGAACAGCTTAAAGAGAATAAAGATACTCGTCAAGCTTGGTTTACTATATTTGATGGTAAAGAAAAAGATGACTATAAATATGATACACCTTGTACGCTATCAGTCGGATTTGATATTAAGCCTCAAATAGGAACTCTTGATATGTGTGTAACTATGCGAAGCAACGATTTGGTTTATGGTTTTTGCAATGACCAATATTGCTGGACAAAACTTCAACAATTAGTTGCGGATGAGCTCGGTGTGCCAATAGGCACTTATTACCATTTTGCTCATGATTTGCATATATATAAGAGACATTTCGATATGCAAGAAAAGTATTATAAACAACAACTTAAAAACTTATAAAAATGAAGCTGGAAGATTTGAAAGTTATTGATATTATTCAAATGCCTCAGTTTGAAAAGCATATCGAGGCTTTGATTAAGGATTTGTATCTAATTCGTACAAATATTATGAATGGAAGTCCTTGTGTTCAATTCAAAAGAGGCCCCATTGAAAGATTACAAGAGAAAAAGGTATTTGGGCCTAAAGCTCTTGCTGCTCTTTACACGAAAGTAGTCGATAAGACTATAAATACAAGCGAATATCCTTCTATGCTTAGAACTTTTATTAAAAGAATAGGTGATGAAGCTTTTCATAGAACTTATGTTGAATTAAAGCAAGCAGAAGATGAACAATCCAATAAGGGAGATAATAAAGAGCAATCTGCAGAAACTGAGCAAAGATGAGTTAGTTGATGCATTTGCTGATGTTTATATGGCATGCCCTCCGTTTAGCATAATAAGCTCATTGAGCTGTGTACAAGAAATAAAAAGCCCAATAAAAGAAGCTATAAACCAGCAGGCAAATATACAGTGCATAAATGCACAATTTGCAGAAATAAAACAGCCATTAAATATATTAGAAAAATGAAAAAGGTACTTAAATTTTTATGGAGATGTGTAGGTGTACTTTATTTCCCTATATATCTATTAGCCTGGGTATTGCACAAAATAGCAAGACTCATGCTTGCGATTGCATATTTTGGATTGCTTAACAAGCAAGCTGGAAAAGATATAATCAAGTCATTATTTAAGTGGCATGGAAGATATTAAGCAATATGGAGACTTAACCGAAAAGGAACTCTTTGAATTTCTCGATGAAATTAAAAGCGATGATGAGGATATTCAAGAGGCTCAATCTGAGGCAATTGAAAAAATTACCTTAGAAGAAGAGCATGTTGAATTATCTGAAGAAGAGCAGAAAAACAGAGAGATTGAAGCTAGATATGGAGATAAAATGCCATGGACAGGCTTAGGTCCAAATAATTGCCAAGGTGTAAAACTGTTTGGACCTGAGGGACAGCGCAGAGCTGCAATGGCTAGCATAGAAGCTAAAAGGAAAAAGTCTCAACGGCTTAAAGAAGACAGAATACGTATTCAGCGTGAGGCTTTCAGGCAAGAATATATACGCCTGAGTGACCCTATAGGAAATGAAAGGATTAAGCTGTTAGTTTCATCACTTGTTAAAGAACACACAAGAATGGTTGATAAATACTCAACTTATATAAACAAGCGATTAACTACTTTACTTAATCCTTTTATTCCACGTAGGTTAAGAATATGTAAAAGCTTATATCCTGACTCAATTCGTCCATGCCCTGGCTTTTTATATAGAGCAAGTGAGGAATATGGTGCTGGATTAACTTTCTGGGCAATGCCTAATATTCCATATTACTTTGCTCAAAATACAGAGCAGAAAGTTCTTATGGAGCATAAATCACCATTCTTGGTAAATGTGGACCAGTCCATAAAGTTCTATCATGAGCATCTTAAAAAAAGAGCGGACAAAGAGCTTAAATATGCTTCTTTAATATACCAAAAAGGCGTATATTCATACTTTGACCTGTTAAGGCTTAATCCATTTTGGTATGAAGTTCTATATAACGATTTGCAAAACAAAATTAAAGAAATGGTATGAAAAGTAATAACACTAAATTAGCATTGCCAAGAATTTTAATCTATCAAGATGAAGACTGTAAAATCCTGGTAGATTATTTGGTGTATAACGGCTTTCAAGTAATAACCTCAACTGAGAATGATATACTAATCAAAATCAGAGAAAAGAATTATGACTTATGCATATTAAGCCATTATAAAACAACAGATGCCTCTATGAGGCTAAAGCCATTAAAATTTTTGCGCAAATCAGATGATAAAATACCGGTAATAATGGTATCGGATAAGGCCCGATATGAGTATGTTATTGAAGCATTTGATGAAGGCGCAGATGATTATGTTATAAGACCATATAACATTGAGGAGCTTATAAGAAGAATAAAAGCCGTTCTAAAAAGATGTGGTGTGCGAGTAAGAAGTATAGAGCCATCTTATGAGATAGGCGATTACCTGTTTAATACAGTAGATAAAATTCTTACTATAGGCAATGTAAAAACACAGCTTAATAATAAACAAAGCCAAGTTCTTGCTTTATTATGTGCCTATAAAAACGAAACATTACCCAAGAAAATACTTATGCAACAAGTATGGACTGATGATAACTACTTTAATAAACGTAGCTTAGACGTCCATATATGTATGCTGCGAAATATGCTTAAAATGGATAACCGAGTAGCTATAGAAACTATACGAGGAGTCGGTTATTCTCTCGTTATAGAAGAAGATGAAAGCTTAATGTAAAAAAGGCAGACTACTTTTTTGTAGTCTGCCTTATATTTCTCTCGTTCACTTGTTAAGCTACGCGTTTCTTGAAATTCTTCAAAAAATACAGGCTCATTTTTCCTGTCACAAAATCCTCATCTTGATTGCCTGTATGAAAACACTTAAGGCCATATTTATTGGTATAAACCTTAAAATCACCGCGTAATTCTCTCGTTCCAGTTTGGTTATTAAACCACCACACTCTAATATGATTTGCATCAAGCCATTTTATTTGCTGCTGAATATATTTAGTAAGGTCCTCATATTCATCATAATCGGCTTGGTCTTCAACATACGGAACAAATGTGCATTCTATAAGGTCTGAGTCATCAACCGCTTTCCAATCATCTTCTATATAAAAATTATTGGAAAACATTTCAGATACCTCATTGGCTTCTTCCAAATTGTCTTCGTCTAATGGCTCTTCGCCATAATACAAAAAGCAAAAAGCATCATTTGATATTTGCAAAGTCTGCTTTTTGCTGTAATCTAAAACAAAATTGCTCATCTATTCTCCCGTTCTATAGTTTCACGATATTTCTTCTCAAGCTCTGCTATTTCATCTAAAGCAGCTTGAGGCTGAACTAATTGAACAGCAGTTGGCAGTTCATTTCCTTCTTGCATTGCTTGAACTGATTGAGAGCCATCAAGCAAATTTTCTTGCTGTACCTCTTGGGTATTCTCTTGTTCATTTATTTCCATATTGCAATTATTTATTTTTGTTCAACATTTCTCTCGTTGGGCCTTGTGATATTCTCCTGTCCAATTGTGGCGGATATTCTCTCGGCCATTTCCTCTGTTAACTCCTGTACCACACTCGGGGTCCAATGTGGACAATTGCTGCATAGTCCACTGTGCACACGAGCTACACAGCTTGTACACTCAGGCATAAGCTGTTTAATCATAATGGCCATGCGGCTTTTATATGTTCTAGTGTGTAACATTTTTAACAGTTTTACTTTTGTTCTTTTATAAGCTAAAGTACAAAATAATCTTGATATAAATTACTGTTTTACAGACTTTAACATAAAAATTTTTCACTGGTTTATTGCGGCTTTAATATAAAAATATAGAGCTCTAAATGCCTCGAAAATATATGAAATTTCATTATTCTCGTTCATTCTCTCCTCATTTCTTTTTATAGATTTAGTTTACTATTATTCTCAAATAAAAGTGTCCTAAAAGCCAAGAAAATGAGTCAACTTTTTAGCCATAAATTTAACAGCTATTTATATAACTGCTTGGTGGCTTAAAGCTCAAGAAAGTCCATGCCTCAATTCATATTATAGACTTTATAAAAATACATTGATAGATACACTTCTTTTGACCTCTATCGCGTCAAATTGAGTTAACCCATATTATAGTACACCTAAAGCCTAAAAGTGTCCTAGAACGCGAAAGAAGCATGTTTCTATGAGTTTACATATTTTAACATAAATCGCGATAATACAAAAATAGCCGCATACTTAGATATGCAGCAAAAAAAAGAGCCGCCTCTTTCGAGACGGCTCTATGGGAGAAACGGTGTCAGGTGGCTGTGTTATGCAAGTGACTCCTCTTCGGCTGTAGTCTCAGCAGGAGCTTCGGCAGTTTCTCCATTTGCCTGACCGGCAAGATATTCATCCAGCTCCTTCTTTGCATTCTCGAGCTGCTTCTTTTTGGCTTCCAGCTCTTCCTGAGCTTTCTGCAGCTTCTCCTCTGCCTTCTTCACATTCTCCTCGCAGCGAATTACGCGGTCCTGAGAAGTAAGCGGAGTGCGAGTTGCTGCTGCCTCACGACGCTCCAGATACTTGGCATTGAGCTGTGCACCTTCTTCGTCGAACTCTTCGGCAATCTTAATGCCCTCGGCTTTCACAACCTTGTGCATAGTCTTCGTTGCAAGCGGATTGCCTTCGATAGGAGCCGGAACTGAAATGCGGTAGAGCAAGCGCTGAGCTCGTTTGTCAGGCACGATTGCCACGATACGGCCGATTACCATTTCAATGTGCTCTTCACCGTTTTCGTCTGTAGTGCGGTATTTCTCAAATTCTACCGTTTTACCTACATTGCCGATAACTTCGTTAACCTCTTCGGCAATTGCTTCCGGTGTCCATTCAACTTTGTCTGCCGGGTCTTTTGCTTTGCGAGCACGGGCTTTCTTCTCCGGCTCAACAACTTCGTCCAGAATGCGAACGAGATTGCTGTCGTGTACCTTAATAATGCGGCGTCCGTCATCTGTCTTGATTGCGTAAAGCACCTTATTGCTGCGCTTCTCTTCAATCACTCCGGCGATATAGCCGTCAACCCATTCTGCGGTGTTGAAAGGAACTGCCTGACAACGATGGTTAACGTTCTTCTTCAGCTCTTCGGCCAGTGCATGACGGTCCTCATCGGTCATCTTTGGCTTTTTCTCCTGAGTTGCCTTGCTGCCATTGTAAAGCGGGTTGAGCCCGCCATTCTCTTCAGCTGCCTTAATAGCTGCTTCTTCCTCAGGGCTGAGCTGAGTTTCTTCTTCACTTGCAGGAGTCTCTTCTGCGGTTGCCTCAGGAGCTGCAGGAGCAGCGGGGGCCTGAGCCTGTTCACGAGCTGCGAGTACGGCTTCGATAGCCTTCTTGTCTTCATCACTTGCTGTTGCCAAAAGAGCATTCAGCTTCTTCGTTGTCATCTGAGAAAATTTCTTTGTTGTCATAATACTGTAAATTTTGAATTGTTATTAAAATGTTATTGTTTAATTTTGATATTGCAAATATACTATGTTTTTTTTGAATTATTGAGCCGCTTTGGGAACTTTTTTCCAAGTTTTATGTTAAAAAATATCAATTGAGTTTTTTAAACGGCCCTAAGAGTCCGAGAGTACTTATACTATATCCCTCCTTGCCAAAAAATCTGAGTGCCATATTAGCCAATCTTGATAGGCTCAAGGCTTCTGAAGAAGCTACTACTGTAAGCGTATAATCTGTTTCTTTAGATATTATTGCATAATCGCAAATTGCTTCCATGAAGCCGTCTAAGGCATCATAATTATCATAAGCTTCAAGCCTATAAACCGTTACAAACATTTCATTTCTTGCCATGTTATTTAGCTTTTACGGTTTTTGTAACTCTTGCTTACCTCTACACTGAACACGCCGTGCCAAAGAGCAAATCGGATTGCTGTTTCTGAGTAGTCTTGTTCAACTGCAATTGTCGGTGTCAAAAACAATGTTTCTGACTTGGTTGCTGAAAATTTCATTGTTACCATATTACTGTAAATTTTTATTAGTTGCTCCGCAACAATATTGCGAAAGCAAGGATTAAACTTAGTGCCGCTGTAGGTGTCGCTCCTAAAATCCGCTTCGCTTGATACTGTTCCACGAATATCGTTTCTCTCCGCAGCGGCTAAGGCTATGCATTCTCTTGAGGAGTGCCGTCCCATTCTGTTACTTGCTCGAGTACAATATACCGGCGTTGCTTTGCGCGGCACATAAGAGCTGCATAGCTGTCTGCGTCTGTTTTGTTATCAAACTTCTCCACAACTGTGGGATTGAAACCGCCGCTATAGGCAACTGCTACATAAAAAACTGTTGTTTCCATATTTGTTATATCTTTTAAGTTATATGCAAATATACTACTTTTATTTTAATCTGGTTACTGCTTTAAAAACTTTTTTCGTTAAATAATGTTGGTTATTTTACGTTCATTCTTGCTGCATATTCATCAATTTGTTCTCTTGTAAGCCATTCAGGTTTAACCGGCAACAAGTCATAAAGCTCTCGCATTTTATCGATTTGTTTCTGCTCGTCGTGAGCCCAAAGGCAATGCTGAGCGTTTCGGCCGCCGTGGCCAAGATAGTAATTGCAATCGCATTGAAGCCGGTTGAGTAGCATGTACTCAAATTTATAGTCTTTTGCTGCCATGTTAGTATATTCTTAGAAATTTGTACAAATATAGTCTCTTGCCGTACTTCACAATATACGCATAGCCGTTTCTCTTGCTGTAGCGTATCTCTTGCCAACGGCCTCTCGTAACCTCTGGGTCCCTTACTGTGAACTTGATTGTGCTCACATACCTTGCCGCATCGCCTGAGTGACTTATTTGTATCTCAATGCACTCGGCTCCGTCATGCAAAACTCCTGTTCTCTTGAACTGCGATTTGTTATTTTCCATTATTCCGGTATGTTAAACTGTTTCAACAATTTGTTTCTCTCGCCTTTCGGCATTCTTGTGAGGTTAATTCTCTCGGCCCATACAGCTCTGTCTTGTCCGTCTCTCCCGGTAGTTGCTATAATTCGGCTCTCCCGGTCTGTGCTGTCGATTGTTACTATGTTGCCGTACTTGCTATAAGTTATTTGGCAACCCAGTTCCGTAGCCTTGTCGATTAAGGCTTTCCACTGTTTGTCGGAGTATTCACTCCTGTAATAGTTCTTTGTCATATTCTCCTGTTATTCTCTTGTTAAATTTATTGCTCCTGCCAGTGGAGTTGAGCCACTGATGCCGTTTTCTCTCGGCCATTCTCCTGCGCAGGACTCTCCTGTCATGCCAATACTTCTGACAGCTCTTCTAATCCTCGTTCGGTATATAATCATTTATGGCCTGCTCCAGGTCTTTCATTGAGCCGCAATACACGTTATATCGTTTCAGCATATATTCGCGTATTCTCCTGGTCTGTCCGAACGATAATTCAAACAAAAATTGCTGTAATTGTGTCATAATTCTCCTGTTATTTAATAATCTCTATAATAATTTTTGCAGCTGCATCAATAGCCTGTTCATATATACCTCCGTCTTGTAAATCAGGAAAGTTACACCATTCACATACCTCGCTGTAATTAATAATATTTAGGTCTGACAGGTCATAATAATTCTCTTGTACGGCACGCGTCAATTCTCTTGCAGCGCGTACTACTAAATTAAATTTATCCATATTATAGTTTATTTTAATTCTCTCGGCAATATTGCCAATTGTGCCCAGCAGGAGAGTCGAACTCCTGTGCAGCCTTCCCAGCCTGGGCTAAATATCCGCATCAGCGGATATTTACGCCGTTTTCGTCTACGGTTATTATTTCGAGCAGCATTGCCTCTCCCGGTATTTCTCTCGTTTCGACAATTTTCTTGCCGTCCTCCTCCCATTCGGTTGTTTCCTTTTTCGACTTGTTTTCCTTATAAATGCAGTACGTATGGCCGTAATAACCGCTCAGGTCATTTCTCTTGTCGGCCTCTTTCAGGCATTCCAAAATATTTTTTTCGGCATAATAATGGCATTCGCTGGCAAACATTCTCTCGCCGGTTACAGCACAGCTGTCAATATGGATTTCTCCCGCGTTAATTTTCTCGTTGTCCAGAACTGTCAGGACGAAACGATAATTTCTGTTAATTTTCATTACTGTTATATTTTAATTATTCATATTATTTCCGTTTTATTTATATTGCTAATATACCAATTTTATTTTAACCGGAAAAATTTATTTGGTTAATAAATATTGGATATTTGTTAATAACCGTTAAATAAATTATTATATATATCCGGCTTATTTTCGATATGCTAATATAATAATAATTTTATCGGCTATAAAATTTATATATTAAAAAAGTGTTAAGAAACCTGGATATAAATATTAAAAAATATCGGCTATATAACCTGTAAAATAAATAACATATAAAAATTTTATGGGTTAAATCGTATTAAATTTCCTGGTTGTTTTGTTAATAAATTAAAATAATAATTTTATACCTGTCAGCTAATAAAATAATTGGAACCTGAAAATATATTTGGTTAGGAAGTGTTAAATTTTCGTTAAACCTTGTTGGAGGAGAGGCTATGAGCCTGTCTCTGGCTTGGAACCTGAAAATTATTTTAGTTAAGAGTTGTTAACAGGCTGATAGCCTTAATGCTTCTTAACGAATTAAACCATAATTAACGAATTAGGCTGTCAGGCTTAATGCTTTTTAACCAAATAAATTTTTATATTTTGAGAATTTTGCCCGTGTGGAAATTAGGCCCCTGCTGCAGTGCCTGGGTGCCCCTTATATAGTATATAGAGCCATGTCCATAGGCAGAAAATTTTTTGGCTTCAAATCATTCTCGCAAATTGCCACCAAATCATTCTCGCAAATTGGGATTCAAATCATATATAAGTATGAGCAAGGCCCAGAGGCTCATAAATTCTCATTCTTGCATACATTCTCGCAAATATCTATCTAGGCCCTTAGACTTAATAGGGAATTGGCAAAATGGCATTCTCGCAAGAGAAACAATGTAAACAATGTAAACAATGCATTGTTTCTCGATAAGTGATTGATTTTCAATGAGTTAGATATAAATAAACAATATAAACAATAATTATCTAGTAGACCATAAAATATGATTTGATAGTATTTTATAGAGCTAATAATAGGCTTGTCAGAAACTATCAAACTAAAAATAGGATATATAGGAAGATTAGATTTTTATTTATTTTGTTTATTTCATTCTAACTCATTGAAAATCAGTAGTTTGCGCAATAAACAAAAAATAAACATAGGGTAAACATAAACTATCTTGTATTTATTTTCTATTCTCGCAAGAAAAATTACCAAAATGATATTTTTAACAATTAAAATATATATCGTTTGAATTATATTTTGTATATTTGCACTATAAAATAAAAATTCACAGCTATGCTAGAAATATGCAATAAAAAAATCGAGGTCGATAGCCCTGATAACCTCACATCTAAATTCGCGATATTTATCGTTGAATTTGAATATGATAATAGGGTGTATGTAGGCCACACAATTATGTTATCAGTAAAAACAGAATTAAGAAGATTTATAAATTCTGTATTAGACGATAGCATAAAACAAAATGTACTTCTAAAAGAGTCAATGAAATATAGTAACACACTATATGTATCTATAAAGGAACCAAGCGAATATACATTAGATGCTTTATTTAAGCTTAAGTATAAAACTATATTATTAAATAGCTGCTATGAGCCTTATGGCTTTAATAAAATATATATGGCCGGCAATAAGTATGAAGAAGAAAAGAAGTATATAAGACTTGTGCGCGGCCAAATAGGAGATAAATATGAAAAAGTAGTATTAGCTTCTAATGCAAGACCTATAAAAGAATATACCTATGAAAAAGGCAAAGGTTATACAGAAGTGGCAGAATGGCCTTCTATTACAGCCGCGGCAAGGCATTATAGCTTAAATGCCAGTAATATAGCTGCATGTTGTAGCGGCAGATTAAATACAGCTTATAAACGCTTATGGAGATATTCAGATTAAAAAGAAATTGATATGAAAACAGATAAAATAGCACAGAAATTAGCAGATATATTGCCAAACAGGCCAATAGTTCCTGGGATGTCTAATCCAGATACATCTAAGCTTGTAGAACAAGAGGCCACGCGCATCAAATCAAAACAAGATGCAAAAGAATTGGCCCGTATTAAATATCTTGAAAAGCAGAAGCTTAAAAATCTTCAAACTAAACAAGAAAAGCGCCAATCATTAGCAGAAGAACTCGGTGTGGAAGAAATACCAGATGGCCAAACTGAGTTTCAAGCCAAACATATTGCGGAGCAGCAAAAACGAGTTGAGGCTATTGAGGCACTTGAGGCCCAGACTGTAGAGCCGCTTAAAGCAACTGAGTTAGCAGAACGCCATGACTCGGGCAGAGGTTCATATTCATCAGCTATACGCTCAGCACTTCAGTTACAAGGAGCATCAAGGCCTGAAATAACAAAGCTTCTTACTAGCCTTAATATCAATTTAAGTGTTCAGCTTACAAAGCAAGACACAGCTAATTTATTGGCTTGTTTATTAACATGTAACCACTCGCAGCTACAAGCCTTAATGGCTAATAAAAAAGTGCCGGTTGTAATAAAAACTGTAATTAAGCGCCTTATTGAAGATGAAAAGCTAGGTAACATTGAAACTATAGAAAAATTATGGGATAGAATATTTGGCAAAGGGCCTATGCAATTAAGTCTCTCAGAAAGACAGCAGCTGCAAACAGGTATTATTCCTAATGTGCCTGTAAGTCGTGAAGCGTATCTGATTATACGTGAAAACTTAATAAAGTAAAATAACAATGAAGTCACTTAAAGAAATGCAAGAAACAGCGTTAGATGCCACAAAGCCCGGAACTGTAAATCCTATAGAAATGTTACGTCTTGAGGCTTTGACGTCACTTGAAAAGTATACTAGACTAATGTTTAAAGCTCAATATAAGCGCTCATTCATTGTGGCCGAGCACCACAAAAAGATATTTGAAGCCTTGCAAGATGTCGTGGATGGCAAAATTACGCGCCTTATTATTAACATTGCTCCTCGATATGGCAAAACAGAGCTTGTTATCAAATCATTTATAAGCTGGTGTTTTGCCTTAAATCCCCGATGTCGATTTTTGCATTTGTCATATTCAGATATACTCGTGAATGACAACTCAGATACTGTTCGTAACATAATGAGCGAAGAATTATATAAAATGCTCTTTCCTAATTCAGCTCTTGCATCTGAGAAAGGTTCGGCTAAGAGATGGAAAACTAAAGCTGGAGGAGAACTTTATGCAGTATCAACTCAAGGCCAAGTAACTGGATTTGGTGCAGGAGCAGTAGATGAAGAAATAGATAAAATGGATGGAGGCAATGACATATTTGTATTTGATGACCATACAAATGAAATGCTTAAAATGATAGATGCCAAAATCAATATATTTCAAGGCGCAATTATGATTGATGACCCATTAAAAGCCGACGATGCAGCATCTGACCTTATACGAGAGCGCATAAACCAACGTTTTGAAAATACAATACGTAACCGTGTTAACTCGCGTAGGACACCCATCATTATTATAATGCAAAGATTGCACGAGCATGACCTTTGTAGCTATTTGCAAGAGATAGAGCCAGATACATGGACTGTTTTATCACTTCCAGTTATACAAACAGACCCTGAGACAGGAGAAGAACATGCTCTTTGGCCAATGAAGCACAATCTTGAGGAGCTATATAAACTACGAGAGATTAACCCGGTAGTATTTGAGACGCAGTATATGCAAAATCCAATTCCTACTGAGGGCCTTATGTATCACAAGTTTAGAACATATCAAAATATAGAATTGCCATCAGGCTCTAAAGCTAATCAAAGATGGTGTTACGTTGATACAGCTGATATTGGCTCTGATTATTTATGTGCAATTTGCTTTATAAATACTCCAGAAATGCTATATGTAATTGATGTGCTATACACACAACTGCCCATGGAAAAAACTGAAGTAATGTTGGCTAAAATGCTCACAGAAAATAGTATAACAGAATGTCTGATAGAGTCCAATAATGGTGGTAGGCAGTTTGCTAGAAATGTAAAGCGTATTACAAGAGCTACTTTGCATAATTTCAAAACAGCCATAAATACTTTTACACAGACAAAAAATAAAGCTGCTCGTATTTTTTCAAATTCAGCTCTTGTTAACTCAGATGTAGTGTTTCCAGAAAATTGGGATAAAAAATGGCGTGAATTCTATAATGCTATTACAACTTATCGTAAAGATAATAAGCGAAGGGCTGCTCATGATGATGCACCAGATGCATTAACTGGAGTAGTAGAAATGAGAGTGAAAAAAACTTTATATAAAAAGATTAAAATGAGAAATTAATATGGATAAATTACTTTATGGTGTAGGTTTAAATGACTACGACAGTAAAATAAACGTAAATGGAAAAATACTTAAATTTTATAAAGTTTGGCAGAGTATGCTTTCAAGATGCTATGATTTTAAATACCATAGTCGCTATCCCGCATATATTGATTGTAGCGTATGCAAAGAGTGGCATAGCCTTACGGCATTTAAAAAATGGTTTGATGAGAATTATATAGAAGGGTATGAACTTGATAAAGATATTCTTGTTGAAGGAAATAGAATATATTCACCAGAAACATGTTGCTTTGTACCTAAAGAAATAAATAGGCTATTTGAAAATAGGTCCAAAAGACTATATTATGATAAACAATTGCCTATAGGTATACAATTTGATAAATACAGAGGAAAATATCTTGCAGAAATAACTATAAATGGAAAAAGAAAGTATGTAGGTAGATTTAATACCATAAATGAAGCTTATGAATGCCGTGAAATAGAAAAAAGATATTTAATTTCTAAATTTATAGAAGAATATTATCGTTCTAATAAGATAACTAAAAAGGTATACGAAGCTATTAAAAATAGAATATAATTCATATTCTCGCATTATTCTCGTAATTTCTAGGCTTCTAATTATATATGAATGATTAAATTATAAGCCTTGAATGAACATAGTGCGAGAATATGAGATAAAAAATACCTCTATAAAAAATGTTAAAAGCAGTACAACTTATAAAGAAATTTAGTATATTTACACTGTGGAGAAGTCAATTCGAAGCAAAAATACAGGTAATTCGATGCAAGTTAAGGGTAGCTGCTCGGTAGTATTAACATTAAAAACATAAATAATATGGGATTAAACTGTGGATGCCCTGCCGGTGCTCATATCGGCGACCTTGAGATTGCTGAATGCAAGGAGAGTATGGGGCAAGTTCAAAAAGTTGCATTCCAGCGCATCTATAAGACAGCTGGAACAAAGAACTCTGTCACTGACCCGACTAAGAAAGCATCGTTTTCTACCTTGTTTTCTGCGGCTGATGGTTCTAAGATGACAGTTTCTCCGTATATTCAAGGACCTACTTCTGAGCCTGGTGCAGCTCGTACATTCGGCGGTGGTAACCAGACGCTTGGAGGTATTGAGATTACAATTGGCCGTGAGCCGACAACGTTCTCTGCCACTATCTATCAGGAAAGTCAGAAGACAATTGCACAGCTGAAACAGTATATGTGTGAAGAGATTGGTGTTTGGCTGATTGATGAAAATGGCAATATCGGCTGTTTGGTAGATGACCTTGATAAACCTACTAAGTACATGCCTATTCCTATTGGTAAGTTCTTTGTTGGCGACAAGAAGCTTGGCGGTTTTGAAGAACCGGACAGCAATACCATTGAATGGTCATTCTATCCTAACTGGAGTGATAAATTCTACATCATCAAGCGTGAAACATTGGACTTCAATCCTCTTACAGATTGGATTAATGCCGCTTCTGTTGGGGCTTAAAACTTTCAGTTATGAGAAAGAAAAAAGAACAAACAGTAACGTTGGTTGTGCCTAAGTACAATATGAGGCAGGAGTTTGGCATTCAGCATGCCGAACGCCTGCTTGATATGGGCACAGCCATAAATGGTGGATGGGAATTACCTAAAGATAGCAATTATACTTACGACGAAGAAAATGGCCTTAGAGTTAAATCAGATAAAGCAAATTCTGCAAAAGCCGACTAAACGTCAGACTATTCAGAAAGCTGTAAATATGCAGCGTCGTCTTAGATTTCATACTGAGACGAATATTGCTGTATCTGATATTAACCAACCTACGACTATATTCCTTGATTGGGTAAGACAGTTGCTTCCGAAGGATAAATTCAACATATTCCTTCATCTGTTCAAATTTCCGTTGCCTACACCTGCTGTAGTTGAGGACGTCTATAGAGAACTCGAAAGGGTTTTCTATAGTCGTAACTCATCAAGCTCATACCAGTTTACAGACTCAGAGCTTGCAGAGGATTGGTCTCAGTATAAAAAGAATAACCTCAATGAGCCAGAGGTGTGGAAGACAACTGGATGGAAGAGAATGCAGGTATCGCCAAATAGTATTTTGGTAGTAGACCTTCCTCAAGTACAAACATCTTTGCGCCCAGAGCCATATTTTTATTGGCTTGAGATTGATGCCGTAATTGATTACCAGACTTTTAGACTTGATGAAAATCAGTTTGAGTGGCTTATTTTCAAACAGCCGGAGCATCGAATAGCTGTATTTGATGATACTTCTATAAGAGTATATCAGCTGAATGAGAAAAATGAAATTCAGTCACTTATTTCAGAGGCAAAGCACGATTTAGGATATTGCCCAGCCCGGTTCTTTTGGTCAACACAACTCAATGAGAAAAATAAAGACCTTAAGAAAAATCCAATTACAAAAGAGCTGTCAAATCTTGATTGGTATTTGTTCTTCTCTATTTCGAAGCAGCATTTAGACTTGTATGCACCTTATCCTATATATAGTGCGTATGAAGCTGATTGTAATTTTGAGAATAATGAGACTGGTGATTACTGCGATGGAGGTTTTCTACGCAATGCAAAAGGCGAGTATAAAATTCTCAATGATGGAACAGTTGAAAAGTGTCCTTGCTGTAGCGAAAAGCGTATAGCTGGTCCTGGTTCATTCTTAGAAGTTCCTATACCAAATCAATCTGAAGGTGTCGCAGATATGCGTAATCCTGTTCAGATAACTACTATCGATAAAGACTCACTTGACTATAATGTCAATGAGTGTGCAAGGCTTAAAAATGAAATTGTAATTTCTGTTGTTGGTTCAGGTGGTACTGTAAGTGAAAAAGAAGCTATCAATGAAACTCAGGTAACTGCTAACTTTGAAAGCAAAACCTCAGTTCTCAATGCCTTAAAGACTAACTTTGAATTGGCACAGAAATTTGTCGAAGATACTGTTTGCAAACTCAGGTATGGAGGTGCTTTCATATCATCTTCTGTAAACTGGGGTACAGAGTTTTACGTTTTCACAGTAACAGAGCTATATTCTAAGTACAAACAAGCAAAGGAGAATGGCGCATCTAACTCAGAACTAGATGCTATATCGCAACAAATTCTTGAGGTTGAGTATCGTAATAATCCTTTGGTACTTCAGAGAATGCTTATCTTAAAGCAATTGGAGCCATATCCACATAAAACGCTGGATGAAGTGTTAAAATTGTATGAAAAAGAGTTATTAAATGAAAATTTGGTAAAGCTTAAAATAAATTTTAGTACTTTAGTCGAAAAATTTGAACGTGAGAACATTAACATAATTGAGTTTGCTTCAAATAAGCCAATGAGAGAAAAAATAGATATTATAAACAAAAAACTTTTGGAATATGTTACAGAAATTGGAACTTCAGCAACTACGGGCACTCAGTCTTGAGGATGTTAAGTCCTATAAGAAAAAGGCCGTAGAGCATAAAGCAGAACTAGAAGCTGCTAAGGCCAAAGGCGGAAAAGCTTGGACAAGCGACTTACAGGAAGAGCTTGACGAGGTAGTTCTTTTCCTAGTAGATGTTGATGATGTTATCGAAGAAAAATCATCGGCATCGAAAACACAGGCTAAGAGTGGTTATACTCCTAAGCCGGGTACTGAGAAGATGGTGCACTTGTCAATTGTGCGTGGTCGTAGGTTTAATCCAATGACTGGCAAAGAAGAGTCACCAGCATATACTCAAATGTTCACATTCGCGGAGTGGCAGCTTTTCAAGAAAACGTATAAAGGCCTTGGTTATACCATTATGGCGGCCTTGCATGACCCATACGGAGATGCTGCAGAGTTAGTACAAAAGTAATTAACAATAAAAACAAAGCTATATGTTAACAATTGAGATGCTACGACAAAGTTCAGCTTTAACAGGTCTTACAGATGACCAGCTGAATGCAATTGCTGAGATGTCAAGAAATGATGAGAATACCGTTATAGGTACTAAAATCGGCGCATTACACGGTCAGTATGACACTGATATTCTTGACATTACAGGCATTAAAAAGAAAGATGGTGAAAAAAGTTACGACTATGCTAAGCGTGTACTTGGCGAGTACAAAACTAAAGCAGAGTCTGCAAAAACAATTCAAACTCAGCTTACTGCTGCTCAAGCACAGGTTGCAGAGCTCCAGTCTAAACTTGAAAAAGGAGCTGGCGATGAAACTTTGAAGCAACAGCTGAAAGATGCTAAAGCTCAAGTAACTCAGCTTCAAACTCAGCTTCAGACAAAGGAAACTGAGTTCAATACCAAAAAGGCAGAGTTTGATAAAACTATTAAGGACACGCATGTAGATTATGCTTTTCAAGCTGCTACGGCAGGTCTTAAGTTTAAGAGTGGTATCACTGAGCCTATTCAGAAGACACTGCTCAATGCTGCAAAAGCAGAAGTCCTTGCAAAAGGTACTCCTGATTTTATAGAGGACGGCCAAGGAGGAAAGAAGCTTGTTATTCGTGGTGCGGATGGTAATATCCTTAACAACCCGAAGAACAATCTTAATCCTTACACAATGCAGGAGCTTGTAATGGAAACATCGCTTAAAGATGTAATTGACAAAGGCCGTCAGCAGATAGGCGGTGGAACAGGAGGCTTTGGGTCCGGTTCAGGCGGAACAGGTGGAACACTTGACTTGTCTGGCATTAAGAGCCAAGTTGAAGCTGATAAAGCTATTGAGGCACATCTGCTCGCAAATGGTTTAACCCGTGACTCACAGGAATTTGCAGACCAGTCAATGCAACTGAGAACTGAAAACAATGTGGCAAGTTTGCCTATTAGATAAAATGGCACATCCTAAGAGATAAACGAAAAAATGCTATGAGGCGTAAAAGGGTAATGCACCATATTAGCATAAGTATTAACAATTAAAAAACTTAAAAGTTATGAGTCTAGTTTTAACACGTATCCAGAACATCCGTGCGAACTCTAACCTTGATAAGTTTGAGTATCGCCCCAGTAGGTACGGTGCGCTGAATGCTTTTATGGTGCAGTCTGAAGACCCTACTGGCATCCTCACTGAGGAACTGAAGCAAAAAGCAAGGACCTCCATCGGTAACACGCTGGAAACTCCGGTAATTGACTACGATGCTGATATTACTATCGGTAGTACTCGCACCTTGACAATCGCCGACAGTGAAAACACTTCTAAGATGGTTCAAATCACATTTGCCACTTATGCATGGGGATTTACTATTGCTCCGGCAATGTACATGAACAACGAAATTGGCATTCAGAAGGACTTTGAAACCAAGATGATGAAGTACATCTATGCTTTTGCGAAAAAGCTTGATGAAGCCGCTCTTGCTACTCTTGCAGCCAACAAAACACAGGTTTTGAAAAACCCGCTGCTGTATGACTGGTCTGCTAATGCCATCAATGCAAAGTGGACTGAACGCGAAAACGTATTTGGTGACCTTGAAGTTATGATGGGAGCAAATGACTTCTATGGTCAGTTGCACATTGTAGGTGACCCCGGTGTTGAGTCTATTATGCGTAAACTGCAGCAGCACGGCCTTTACAATGATGTAAACAAGCAGAATGAATTTGGCACTAAGGTTGTTCACCTGACAAACAACATTGCAGCTGCTGGAGGTAAGTATGCTCAAGGTTATGCTGTAAATGCTGGCTCTCTTGGAATGTTGACCCGCTTCGAGCGTGACTGCTTGCTTGGAACTGTTTCCGGTGACGGCCATGAGTGGGGTATTGCTACTTTGCCTTTGCTGAACATGCCTGTTGGTACATATTTCTACGATTCTGTAGGTGATTACAATACTATTGCAGGAGCCGCTACTGCTGATATGACTCGTACGCGCAAAGAGCACTATGGTTTTGCTGTTGACGTGGCCTTCTTGACTGCATATAACAGTGCACCTAGCACTTTGGCAAGTCCTATTCTGGCATTCAACGTATCAAGCGAGGATGCTGCTTATGCTAAGCCAGTTGTAGTAGTTAACTCTGAAAAAAGTCCAGTTAATACTAAAACAGTAGTTTAAGTTTAGCGAATACCGATAGCAAATCTTTGAGTTGTTATTAGCTTTGGTAGGAGGCACACTGAGCCACTAGGCGATGGTGGCCTCCTATTTTTCATTAAAAATTAAGAATTATGGTTAGAGCCAACGATATACAAGAAAAGCTGTTACGTCTTATTGGATGGGAGCAGAATTATGATACATCAGACTTAAAAATATCTGATGCTTTAACCGTGAGTGAAAGTGGCTTATATTTTCAACAAATTCATCCTTTGCTGACTTTGCAGAATATGTCATGTATTGCTCCGGATTTTAATAATATCACTTTTCCAGAATACAATTCTGAAAAGGAATATAGCAAAGGCAATGTAGTTGATTATCAAGGAACACAATATAAAGCACTTCAAAAAGCACAAGGAAAACAGCCTGATATTGAGTCTGAGTATTGGGTTGAAACCAATTTATTTTCTGAATGGCTTGAGAGCAAAACAAAAGCAAGCATTCAAAAAGCTATTGCTAGATATTGTAATGAAAAAACGGTAGAAGGAACAAATAAGCCATTATGCGAAAGTCGTACTTTGTTTGATGGAACAGGTAGATTAGTAGATACTGTAAAGAATAAGAAAAACTTAGTTGGCTTTGAAATTGTACCAGTAAGAGCAAAAGGTGTAACCACAAAGATAAATAAAATATGCCTTCAGTTTACTAAAGCTGGAGAATATACTTTGTATCTTATGCATTCAAGTATGGATGCTCCAGTAAAGATTATAAAGCTTAATAAGATACGAGATAATAGTGCTGAATGGTTTACAGTCGATGACCTCTATTTGCCATATCAAAGTGAAGATAATGATGCAGGAGGAAGTTGGTATTTATGCTATTTTCAGTCTGAACTTCCAGAGGGAAGTCAAGCTATTAGAAAAAATAAAGACTGGTCAAAAGAGCCTTGCGGTTCATGCTCACGTAGAGAATTACTTGCTTGGATGGCATGGTCTAAGTATCTTGAAATTCATCCATTTTTTGTAAATGAAGAACTTGTAGATGCAGTTAATTTCAATGATGACTTTAACGAAGATTTTGCAAAGTGCCCACTTCACCTATGGGATGTTAAAAATAATCAATATACTTATGATAACAACTACGGATTAAATTTAGAAGTTACTGTAAGCTGTGATATTACAGATTTTATAATTGAACAGAGAATGATGTTCCAAGATGTCATAGCTAAGCAGGTAGCTGTAGATATGTTACGCGAATTTGCATATAACTCTAACGTAAGGACAAATAGACATTCAATTAATGCTTCTCGACTTGATATATTATATGAAGTAGATGGTGACTCTTCTTCTATGAAAAAATCAGGTTTAAGTTATCAGCTAGATATGGCTTTCAAGGCCATTAAGCTAAGTACTTCTGAAATTGATAGAGTATGTTTGCCATGTCGAAACAATGGCATTAAATATAGAACTGTATAAGTATGGCTGTAAAACGATATAACGCGACACTCCGCAATCTGGAATATAGGTTGCGAAGTTTTAAGGATAGCTTGCCTATGCTATTAGAAGATATTGTGCGTGACAAAGAAGACGTAATAGTATCAGCTATAGCAGATGACCAGTTATATCGTCGTGGTATCAACGGTAGAGGTGAAAAGATAATGGATTATATGCCATACAAGCCTAAAACCATACAAATAAAAAAGAAAAAAGGTCAGCCTACTACAAGGGTCACATTACGAGATACAGGTGCTTTTCATGAGTCTATGTTTGTAGTATTTGACTCAGAAGGTTTTTATGTGACTGCGAGTGATGAAAAAACACCTGAACTTATTGAGAAATATGGTGAAGAGATTTTTCGCTTAACAGATAAAAATTTTACCAGAATAATTCGTTCTCACATAAGAAAAGAATTAGTTAAACGATTAAAACAGGCAATAAGGAAATGAAGGAAAACTCAGTACAAATAAGATTTAAGGAAGACCCTGTATTGCTTGATAAGATATTACAGGATATGCAAAAGTCACTTATGAACAGACTTAAGTGGCTTAATTGTGCATTTGGTAGAGCATATAAGCTTGTAGAACATAGGCTAGATGGTAATAAGTTTATATATCCTGCGATGTATAACGGCAATGGAGAATATGTGTCACTTTTACCGAATGATAACTTTGGCAATTTTTCATGGTTTGATATTTATGACCCACAAAAGATTACTGAAGTAGTTCAATCATTGCCACAATATACTTTCAGCGGGGCCATTATATTCTGGTATGACCTCAGTAGCATTTATGAAGATGAAACTGTTATGCATACAGAAGAAGTAAAAGATGAAATTATGCGGGTATTAACTACTCCAGGTCTTATTACTACAACTGGTAAGCTTGTTATAAATGATATATATGAGCGCTTTGAAAATATATACAAAGGTTATTCAATAGAGAAAATCTATAATAACTATACTTATAAAGGAGAAGGTATACAAGATATTGATAAACAATTCTTCATGTACCCTTATGCAGGAATACGAATTGAATTTACTTTAACAACTAGAGAATTATGTCAACGGTATATTTTATAGCAATGCTTTCGGCTTTAATATATATAGCCTTAGCAGCAGCATTTGCTATTTTGCTAATTGGAAAACTCGGTGTGCGCGATGAGATAATTACCAGAGCTCCTAAGCTTATTTCTCAATTATTCGATTGTGACTTTTGCTTAAGCTTTTGGACGTCGCTTATTCTCGCTATCATTCTCGCTATTTTCTTTAATGAGATGAGTATTATACTTATTCCTATCATATCAACCCCTATAACGCGAATTTTAATATGAAAAACCTGATAGTAAATAAAAAAGTCGTACGGGTATATGACAGCATAGATGAAATGCCTATTGTAAATTTTCAGAAGTACAATAAGTATTTGCTTATAGACTCTGGAATTGGCTCAGATGCAGATGATATTGATGCCCATATAACCCGCGTTGCTAAATTCATTAAAAGCGATAATGCCAAAAAAGCTTTGCAAGAACTGCAAAACATGAGGCAAAATATGTATATGGTGAACAATGAAATTTCACCGAGGTACTTAGCTTTTGCAGCTCTTATTCATAGCATAGACGGTGAAGAAGTTAATGATTTGTCAGACGATGGACTTAAAAACATATTGGCCAGGCTTAAAGAAATAAAGCATTCAAAGATTATAGACTTTTTGACTTGGCTTAAAAAAAAAGTAACCACCGAACTTGAAATGTACTTTCCAGGAGATTTTGTAAATCCAAAGGAAAAAGATGCATACGATAAGTTAAAGCAAAGAACACTTCTTGTGTTGGACTCTATGATAAATGACACAGATAACTCTGAACAGATAGAAACCATAGATATGATAATGCTTAATATGCATTCTCCAAAATCATACATAGGAAGTGAGTCTGTTGAAATAAAATATGATAAGCAGTTTGAAAGTACTTGCCTTTTGATAGCTCAAAAAACAAGTATGGATGCTAAAAAGATGACAGTACTTCAATTCTATAATGCTGTTGACAATATAAAACAGCAATTAGAAGCAGAAAGCAAGAGTGTTAAACGGCATAAAAGGAAATAATTATGGCTGAAGACGATAAGATAAAATATAGCGATATAATTGAGCCGGATGACTCGATTGAAAAGCTTGTCAAGCAACTTGGCGAGCTCAATCAGTCATACGAGACAATGGTAAATGCTATCAGGGCAGGTGCAGATAGGATTGTGCATTCTATTAAATCTGCTAGTGGAGCTACAAGTGAAGGGCGTAAAGCTATTGATGAAGCAACAGCATCTACGTCAAGACTTGAAAGAGCTCAGAATGAGCTTAAATTAGCTTTATCTGATACGGGTAAACAGATTGCTTGGCTTAAAGCACAAACTTCAGATGCTAATAGAGCAACTGTAGAACAGCAGCGTTATATCCAGCAAGCTATATCTTCTTATGACCGTCTTAAGTCTGACCTAAAGCAAACAGTTGAGCTATATAAATCTTTAACTGCGGCTGAAAGAGCAGATAGCGAAATGGGGCAACAGCTACTCAATGATATTCTTAATTTGAAAAATCAGATTAAGGCCCTTGATGACCAAATGAAGCCTCATATCCAAACTCTGTCTGAAGTAGAAAAGGCAGAGCAAAGATTAGCTTATTTACAGTCAGATGAAGGTAAAAGATTACTTGAGTTAAAAGCTAAGATTGCTGAGCTTACTTCTGCTAGAAAACAGCAGAAAGCTACAGTAGACCCATTAGCTCAAGCTCAAGAGAAACTTGCCTATGCTCAGTCAGAAGAAAACCAGCAGCTTAAACTCTATTCAACTCAAATACGAGAAGCAAATCAGATTGCTCAATTACAAGCTACAATTGCTAATTCTGCAGAAGGTTCTTATAATAGACTTTCAGCTCAATATGCATTAAATAAAATACGACTTAATCAGATGTCTGCAGCTGAGAGAGAAGCTGCTGACTCTGGTAAAAAGCTTGAAGCTGAAACAAATGCAATTTATCAGCAGATGATAAAATTGCAAGAAGCGACAGGTAATTATAGATTGTCTGTAGGTCATTACCAAAAAACATGGGATGGCTTAGGCATTTCTATTTCTCAAGTAGTACGAGAATTACCTGCTGCAGCTGTATCGCTTAATACATTCTTCTTAGGTATATCGAATAATATACCTATGGTAGTTGATGAAATTAACAGACTAAGAAAGAAAAATGAATTACTGAGAGCAGAAGGTAAAGAAACTGTAAGTGTAACAAAGTCAATTGTAAAATCACTGTTTAGTTGGAATACAGCACTAGTAGTTTTACTTACTGTATTCTCTATGTACGGTAAAGAAATTATCACATGGATTGATAAAACGTTAGCAGGTAGAGATGCAGCTAAATCTTTTGAAGATGCTTTAGAGGACTTAAATGATGAGCTAGGAAAAGGGTCTACAGGGTCTTATGGCCAGCAGATAGCAGTATTAAGAAGATTATCTGAAAATTGGAAAGATTTAGGGGATAATATAAAAGCACAAACACAGTGGATTAAAGATAATGAAAAAGAGTTCAGTAAATTAGGCATCACCATTGATAGTATAAATGACGCCAATAATGCTTTTGTAGATAATACTGAATCTGTAGTGGCCGCATATAAAGCAAGAGCTAAAGCAGAAGCTGCGCTGAATGTTGTGTCCCAGCAATACCAAAAACTATTAGTTGCAGAAAATAAAGCTGAACTTGAAAAAGTGCGTGAGTACGGCTTTTTCGACAAAACTATAAATTACTTTAAAGCTTTATGGGGCGGCATTTCTGGACCAGACTCTGATTTGTCACTTGAAACTAGATTAAAAAAGCAGAGACAGAGAAATGTAGAAAGTTTACAAAAAGATGCAGATGTTCTTGAAAAAGAAGTTGAAAGCTATTTCAACGTATGGAAATTTTATGAAGACCAAGCAGATGCTCTATTTAAAGAAATTGGCTTAGAAGAATCTCACAAAAAAGATAAAAAAGGTCGTACACCAAGAGACGCTGATGACCGCCTAAATAACCTGGCATTAGCAGCCGAAAAAGCATATCAAAAGAGCCGTACAGAGATTGAGAGGGATGAAAATAAGAAGCGCAGAGCTGAAACCTTTGCATCATTCAATCAAGAAATAGCTGATTTAAACTATAAATATTCTAGAATCCAAAAAATACTGAATGGTCAAGACGAAAAATATAAAAAGCTTACAGAAAGCCAAAAAGAAACAGCTATCAAAGCACTAGATGATATAGAAAATGCTATAAAGAACAAGCAAAAAGGCTTAACTCTAAGTCTAGATTTGCTCAATATAGATGTAGAAATACAAAAAGCTGAACAGCTATTAGAGTTGTTAGAATTAGAAGGTGAAGTATCAAAAAAAGGTTCTTATGAAGAACTCAGCAATTCATTAAAGCGATTAGATGTAGAAAGACAAATAGCATTACTTAAGAATGCTCAGTTACCAGAAGCTAAAAGACAACCTACAAGCGCTATAAATGCATCTTTTGATAAACAAAAGGCTATTACTGTTGGTAGCTTTAATATGTCAAGCTTCGATGAGCAACAAGCTCTTGATGAAGCGGTATTTAATGAAGTTAAGCGTAGTGAAACTGAGATAACTCGATTTAAGCTTGAACAAGAAAAAGCTAGATGGCAAGAACAAATACGCTTAGCAGAAGCTGGTGGATTAGATTGGAGTCAAGCTCAGATTGATGCTGCTAAAGCAACGGTTAAAGGCATCGACCGTGAATTATCAGAGCTTGATGACTTTATTAAAAACATCGGTAAAAAAGGTTTAGGCGGTACTTTGCTTGAGAAACTTGGCTTTGATGATGACCAGATTGATGCCCTAAAAGATGCTGTAAATATAGTAATAGAACAGCTTCAATCCATTATGGATGCCGAAGTTGAATTAGCTGAACAGGCTGTAGAAGCAGCTGAAGCTCGAGTAGAGGCTGCACAAAAAGCTTATGATGCCGAGGTTGAGGCTCGCAATAATGGCTATGCTAATAACGTAGCTACTGCTAAAAAAGAATTAGAGCAAGAAAAGAAAAATCAGCAAGAAAAACAAAAAATGCTGCAGGCAGCCCAAAAACGTCAAGAAGCAGTGAACACTGTTACTCAGGCATCTTCGCTTGTCACAGCGTCTGCTAATCTGTGGAGTTCATTTTCTTCAATTCCTATTGTTGGCCCAGCTCTTGCATTAGCTGCTATTGCCACGATGTGGACTTCATTTGCAGTAGCCAAAATTAAAGCTAAACAAGTAACAGCAAGCCAATCTGATGAATATGGAGAAGGAGGTCTTGAGTTCTTGGAAGGAGGCTCTCATGCATCAGGTGATGATATTGATTTGGGTGTAAGGAATAAGAAGAAGCATAGAATGAGAGCTGAAGGTGGAGAAGCACTTGCTATTATAAGTAAGAAGCGAACTAGGAAATACAAAAAGATACTTCCAGATGTTATTGATAGCCTAAATAAAGGAACGTTTGAAGATAAATATCTTAATGCATTTGCTAGTTCAGATGGCCTAAGTATTTCTCTTAATTCCAATGGAAATATGGACCTCTCAAAAATAGAGGATGACGTGAGAAGTATTAGGAAACAAAGTGAGACTAAATACTATGCATTGCCTAATGGTGCAGTAGTTATTCAGCATAAAAATGTTAAACGAATTATAAAGAATTAAAGATATGATACCTCCAAAATATAAATTTTACATATCGAAGAATGGCGGTGATAAAGTAGAAGTAAATCCACATTATAAAGAGCTTAATAAAAAATATGCTAAAGAAAGTGGGCAAGAATTTTTCCGTATTTCACTTGATGGTAAAATAAACCTATTTGGAAGCGATTATGAGCTTGTACACAACTCAAGCTTAGAAGACCAAATGATATTTATTATAGATAAATATAATAGGACTTCTGGTAAATGGGTAGAATATTATAAGGGTGAATTTAATAAAACAGATTGCAAACTTGATTATGAAAAAAAGTCATGCGAGCTTAAAACAACAGCCCTTGATGATTATAACAATGTGGTTAATAAGTACGAAAATACTTATGACCTTATAAAACTTGCTCCAGCTATATCAAAGATAAATTTGCATAAGCGTTCTTTAATGCAGGTTTATGTAAGAGGTGCCAATTCAATATCTAATTTCTTTGGCGGCGTATATTGGGAAAGCGATGTAAATGAAGCAATCGACAATCATAATGACTTGATAAATAAGTATTATTTTTCTTATATAAAGGCGGGAAATGAGTTTTATATAAGAAATGCTAGTATTTCTGATGTTAACGGTGTATATGCTGGAACAAACGGATATTGGAGTAAATGGAACCCAGGTTACACATGCAAAATGGAATTAGTAGATGAAAGCTCTACGCCGTATAGAGTACGGTTATATAGAAATTCAGATAACTTGCTGCTATATCAGTCAGAAAAGAAATGGGGTGTTAGTGACCCTGACAATAAATACATATTGCGTGATGATGTTAAAATGGTAAATGTAAATAATCCGAACGATACATTTATTATAGAAAGTCCTTTCGTATATCATATCTATAGACGTCTGCTTTGTGATGTAGACTCTGTAGAAGACTCTGAAGGTATAAAGAATACATATGATTTGCCATCTGATGACTTTGTCACAGACAACAGAAATTATAAGAAGTGTATTGGTTTAAGGGGCGGAATGTTTTTCTGTACTTCTAGAGCAGTAGATAAGCCTACAAGATATGGTTTGAATGACTATGGCCAGTATTTTACTAATGAATTTATTCCTGCTACCACTGGTATAGGTAGGCCTTTGCCTATTAGTAGAAATTCTTGGGCTAATGCCTCATTGTGGTATGTATACGATAGCTATTATTCTTCATTTGAGCAGAGATTAAGAAAGCAATATACTCTTAGGGATAGTTATTCTATAGCAGCAGCAATAAAGGCTTTGCTTAAAGAAATAGACCCTACTCTTCAGCATGAAGCAACTGCCAAATATAGTCGCTTTTTGTATGATACAACCGTACCAATGTCGATGGCAAGATTTTATGTACATATAACACAAAAAACAAATATACTTAAAGGTGAATATGACCAGCCCGCTCAAAAAGCAGAAGTATCATTAGAAGATATAATGAAAATGCTTCGTGATTGTTTTAGATGTTATTGGTATATAGAAGATGGTAAATTTAAGATTGAACACATAAGTTTCTTTATGAGAGGAGGCTCATACTCTTATAATACAAATGTTCAGCTTGATTTTACTAAACTAGTAGACCAGTTTAACAAAAAGCTATCATCGTATTTTCAATCAGAAGTAGAATATGATAAAACAGACCTAAACCAACGATATGAATTTGGCTGGATGGATGACGTTACTGATTTGTTTGGTGGAGTAACCATAGATGTTAAATCTAACTATATACAGAAAGATAAAATAGAAGAAATAAATATAAGCCAGTTTTCATCTGACGTGGATTATATGCTATTTAACCCATCTAATTTCTCAGATGATGGCTTTGCATTATTATGCCCTGTTAAAAATGGCTCCTCTTTAGAATTGCCCATAGTTGAAACACAGTTGGTAGATGAAAACGGTGATACATATAATGCTGTAATTCAGAATTTCTATGCAGCTTGGGCATATCTTGTGCGCTTTTATATGTATGATATGCCTGCATCAAATCTTGACTGTAATGTGCTTAGAGATTTATATGCGAATGGTGTAAAAATGTGTATGAAGCATACTATAGAATTTCCTACTGAAGAAGATTTGGATGAACTTGAATTGATTAAAACCACTATAGGAAATGGCAAAATAGATGAGATTTCTGTCAATGTAAATACTCGCCATGCTAAAGTAAGATTACTTTATGTGCCTCAATAAAGCTGTGTGTTAAAAATTATTAAGAAATTTTCTTATATAGATTTTTATTTGTAAATTAGCGACATGAAGTTAGTGAATAATAACATATCGCCATTGCCTTTTTACGATAATCTTGCACTGCAAAATCATCGTAAAGATTATGCTTTTGGCCAGGTTTATCCGCTAATAACCTATAAGAATATGTTATTGCCTTTTCAAGTAGTTCTTGCCCGTGGGACAGCTATAAACTGGGTGAGATTATATAATTTCAATACAGGAGCATATACCACCATAACAGCAAGTATGAAAGAAAATGGTCTGGCTATTAAGTCATATACTGGCTTCAAACTTCTTAAATATCCCGGTATTCTTCCTATAGTTGAAATAAAGCATGAAGGTTTATATTATCTAGCTATTTCAATATCAGGCTTAGGAACAATATACTCTGATATTTTTACAGTATGCAATAAGGTAGACGATTATCTGCTTCTTGAGTATTACAACTCATATAACTTTGAGCTTAAAAATGGTATAGTAGATTTTTCTGACAATTTCAAATTTAGGTGCTACTTGAATACACAAATCGGTAAACCTGAATATGACTTTGAGGAAGAAGCCACAGAGCGAATGGGTTATACTTTTATTGAAAGCCAAGTAAGCAAAAAAATTTATAAGTTTACGTTTGTTGCTCCAGAATACCTATGTGATGCTCTTAGGATTGTAAGGCTATGTGAAAGCAAACAAATTACAAGTAAACTGCAGACTTACGATTTGACAACATTTAGTATGGAGCCTGAATGGGAAGACCAAGGAGATTTAGCCGCAGTTGAGTGTGAGTTTGAGACAGATACAGTAATTGCTAATATTGGTGGATATGTTCCTAGTTTATCTGGAGGAGATTTCAATGATGATTTTAACGACGATTATAAAACTGTTTAATAATTATGGCTAATTGGACTATATTAAAAGAAGCCATTGCTAATGTAATTAAGACAAATGGCAATCAAGAAATAACTGGCCGGGTGTTGCAAAATACTCTTACTAACATCGTTAATGCAGTTGGAGAAAATGCGACATTTGTAGGTGTAGCTACTCCTTCAACTAATCCTGGTACTCCTGACGGTCCTGTGTTTTATCTTGCTACTGAAGCCGGGGTATATTCTAATTTTAGTGGCATTGAAGTATATAAGAGCGAATTAGCAATTATATATAATAGCCTTAATGGTTGGCACAAAAGTAGTTTAAGAATAGCTGGCTTTTATAATAGTATATTAGCCTTAAATAATATAGAAATAAAACCCGGAGTATCTATTACGAATAATGAAATGTCTGTAATAAATGCGTTAAAACTTTTACGCATTGAGACAGACAATCCAGATTTGTATGCTATCAAGTTTCATTTAGCCTCTGTTATAAAAGAAGATAAAACTTATGGAACAAGATTTGGACTTACAACTGATACGGGTATAAGTGTTTTGTATGATGATGAAAATGCTTTGGATGGCAACATTCACAGTTATACTAAAAAAATAAGAGAATATAATTATACCATATATTTTCAAATTGATGGTTCTTCTTTGAATACTGGCATTTTAATAAGTATCAATCCATTTGCTAATGCCAAATTTATAGTATCTGATAAGGCAATCCAACCTTATGTGCCTTCAGGTGTAGAGACAGCCATAGAGACAGCCATAGAGACAGCCGTAGAGACAGCCGATACTAATGCTAAAAAGCTAATAAACTATTATCCGGAGTGGTTTGATTATCAAAACTCAACAATTAAAGAAGTTCAGAAGATATTTTTTGCGAATGTAGGCAATCTAGTAATTGAGGGTTTTGATAAAAGTCTCAAGTTGGGCATTATTCTTTTTGTCAAAGGAAGCACAACATTAGGGAATAGAATAGGATTTGCTTGGCTGAAGGAAGGAAGTTGGGTAAAAGGTAAATTAACAAATGTAGATTTTTCCAAGCCCATTAAATACACCATAGATGGCAAGGACTATAATATATTCATTGATGTAAATCGTGTTCCGGATGAAGACAGTCCCTATATTTCAGATGGAGGAACTGTTGATGTAAGAATTAAACTTACTGACCGCTATTTAACCGTATTGGACAAAAGCCAAGACGTAGAAACACTAAAGACAGACGTAGAAACACTAAAGACAGACGTAGAAACACTAAAGACAGACGTAGAAGTATTGCAAATGGATATTTATGGAATGGGAGCTTTACCTATTTTGAAAAACCCTTACTTAGATTACTCTGAGAAAGAGAAACTGATAATTTCGGCCATCAAAAACATAGGTTTTTACAATGTACCAGAAAGCATTAAGAACGATGATATAATAGTTAGGTCTTTCCAAGCACAAAGCACTACTGGAGGCGGTACTTATGGACAGCAGGTTTATTTTGCCAACAAAAGAATATATGGTGAGACCCAGAATTGGTTCACTGCTTCAATTTTAATTGCTAAACCGGTTATCTGTGACTATAAGGAACATGAATTTGATGTAACTGTCTCTTCAGGTGAAATGGCTGGGATGCGGATAAGGGTTTTGATTGACTACTCTGTGTTTACGGGCCAAGAATTTAGTTATTTTACAAATATAAACAATAAGATAGCCTTTAATCTTCAAAGGACTTGGAAAGAAGATTTCGATGAGAAAATAAATTCTTTGGAAGAAGACGTAGAAGACCTTAAACTGGATAAATCCTCCGGAGAAATTCCAATGAAACAACGCAACATTGTGTGGATGGGTTCTTCCAATGTTTGGGGTGAGGGTTTTCTGTATGATTCGTATCTCAAGGCACCTATGGAATGGCTATTTAAGAGTACGGGTAAATTTAACGGTGCTGAGGATGTTGAGACTTCCAATGGAATATTCGTGGAAAATGTAGGGAAATTTTTTGATGACAGGGCTGTCAAGATAACGGATGTAGGCTCCACGATAAAATTCAAGCACAAAGGCAGCGAGTTGAATATTTGTCAGGTCATAGAGAGGAGTTCAGAGCATGCGTTAATTGGCTTGTACGACGGCGAAACAAAAGTAGCAGAATTTACAAACCATAATGACACCATTGGCAATGATACAAAATCATTTGTGGGAAATGGAACGCAGACAAAGTTCAATCTTGACCGCTGCTTTACCTATAATCACACACTAACCATTAATAATGAGCCAAAAATCATTCAACTAAACACGTCAGGTTATGGTGCGTCATTTCCAGATGGAGTGGATTGTCTTGTTATACGGGCAATGAGTGCGGATGGAAGCAAGGTAATTCATGCTTTATGGTTCAAGGAGGCACCTGCTAATGGAGCAACTATACAAGTTTCATATAACTATGGTGAAACTGTATGTTTTGTTAAGAGTACTGTTGGAGAAACATCAGATGGAACTAATGAAAGTCCTTATGGAGATGGAGATATAAGTTATGACCCAGTCAATCCTGCAACCATAGGTTCTGGGCTTGATTTCCGTTGCGTTAATGAGAAGGCATTCTTCAAATTTTGGTTTGATGACGATTCGGAAAGGGAGATAACTTTAAAAATAGAAAGTGGAAGTTCCAATCCATACTTCATCTTTAACTTTGCTTCAACTGTTTACCACAATGTTATGAATGCTGGGATAGGAGGTTACACGGCATCCTATTTCAACGATGTTGAAGGCAGACCGTTGACTTCTTATCCAAATATCGCAAATAGGTTTTCTCCAGACTTTGTGGCAATAGGATTGACTGGCAACGATGATTGGTTAAATTTCCCAAGAAAAATTAATCGTGTTGTCAATATGTCCCTTACTGAATTAAGGGCATTCCCGTCACTTGAAATAGGTAAGATAGAGTATAAATCGGACTCAGATACATACGATGTTACTGTGAATACGGGTTTAATCACCGAAGTAACACCAAGAAGTTTGAAATCCGCTTCAATAATTGGAAGTTCTGTTGCAGTGGGAGATTTTGCAAGGATTGGCACATATACAGGAGATTTGAGACAAGTTCAGACAAGGCGCATTGAAACAGTAGATACTGAAACTGGTGAAATCACTTGGGCAGAGCCTTTGCATCTTAATGAATATCTTTGCATGGATTCATTGCAGGATTTGGTCGGCCAGGAAGTTTCCATTAGAACCATCGAGCAGTATATGACTAATATGAAGACACTCATAACAAATATCTTGAAGATGGTTCCTAAATGCAAGATTTGCTTGTTTAATGTTTACTATGTAGCAATGTGGGCGAGAAATTGTGCTGAGTTCACATACATACAGCAATGGATTGCTTCTGAATTTCCAGACAATGTGTTTATGTTTGATGCTTGGAGATATTCAAGGGATTATGTAGAGAACGGAAGAAAGAATAGGGTGATAAATGCAACGGCCAATGGTACGTCAGAACTCTCTTTTGATTCTCCGAGTTATTTAGGACATTGGGAAGGTATTGAAGTCTGGGTGAATGGGCGTAATGTCTATGGAAAAGATTGCGTTGTGGAATCAGGGTATCTATATACTGTTAATCCCGAATTGTCTGGCAATGCTTTGAATTGGACCGGCAGCAGTGCGTATTTGAAACCTCATACTCTCAACAGACAAATGAAATTGATTTGGAAGAAGAACGCGCCCTCCAATAATACACCAGTTGAGATACGGTTATCACATTATCAATGGTCAAATGATTGGGCTCATCCTATCACACAAGAACAAGTTGGGACTTTTTTAGGTAGGGCAATGATTTATGCTTTACAATCGTAAATTCTGATGCTTTTCGCCTTTTCTAGAGAGGCGTCTGCATATAATTAACTTTATTGTTTAACAAATTTCTAAATTCTTCAAAATTGTGGGAGAAACTGTAGAAAAAATCTATTGTTGCGACCGCGATAACAACGACAACGCGCTCGCAGCTGCCATCCTGGCAAAACAGAGATGGTAGTAGATGTTACTATAGAGGCCAATGGAAAAATGGCAACTTACGCTATTCCTGAAAGCCATTCAGTTACCTATGCCGGGCATCTTGTTCTGTCAACAGAAAAATCTGGATTGACGAGCGAAGTTGAAGCTCAAAAGGCAAATGCTGAACAGGTTTTGGCTTCTGCTTCTAAAGCTCAAAACATCATTGACAAAGCTCCTTCATTACTCGCAGAACTTAATCCTATGTATAAGGAAAAGCAAGAAACAGAGCAGCGCTTCGGCAAGATTGAAGGTTCTATCGGTGAAATGAAAGAACTCATGAAAAAGCAGCAGGAAATGATGGAGAATTTCATCAAAAAATTTGAAAGCTAAAAGTTATGGGACACAGATTAAAATGTATCATAGTAAAGCATCATACGTGCGACCATGATAAGGAGCACGAAGATGAAGAGGATGTAGTAGTAGAAAGCAGAATAGTTACTCCTCATGGTGAGCATAAGGTCAAATTCGATTTACCTTACGAGCAAACAGCAAATGCTCTTATGTCTACTAAAGGATATTCTGAGTATGTCAAAAAGCACGGCTATCACTTTACAGATGCTCTTGCAGAGCACGTAAGTAAAATGATGGTAAATGCTAATGGCCAACAGCACTCTTGGACTGCAAGCCAAGTCAAAAAGTCTATGGAAAGTTTAGGATTGAGCATTCCTGGCAAAGTAACAACAGGCGATGTTACCTATGCGGCTAATATGGCTTATGCAGATTTCTATCCAGACCCTCTAAAAGATGAGGCTGCATGCTTGAGATATGCTCATAAAGTAGCCAATGACCCAGATGGGTATGATGGCATGATTTTCTGCAGATGGACTGCTGACGCAATCGGAAAAGCAATCAAGTTGGACTGGGAAAAATTCGTATAGTATGTTAGAACTGATTGAGGCCAAGAACTTTGACGGACTGATGTTTTTCATAGCTATTAGAGTTGGCATTATTTTAATCTGCTGGATTTTCATGATACTAAGCAGTATCGTAGACTTTTGGAGTGGAACAACAACAGCAAAAGCACTTGGCCAAGCATTGATGTCGCATGGATTTCGTAGAACAATTACAAAAATCGGCGATTATGTAAGGCTAATGCTTTTTGCTCTTATGTTTGATATACTTGGAAGCTTATTATCATTCTATATAATTCCATTTGCCACAATTCTATGTACTGTTGCAGTTATATATATTGAGGGTAAATCTGTGGTTGAAAATAGCAAACGTAAAAAAGCTCATGCTGCAGAAGTACCTGATATAGTTAAGCAGATTGTGCGAGCTACCACTGCCGAACAAGGTCATGAGGTATTAGACAAAATAAGCCAATTGCTAACATTAAATGAGAAAGATAAATAAAATCATAGTCCATTGCTCTGCTACTCCTGAAGGACGAGATGTTAAAACTGAGACCATACGAGATTGGCATGTGAATGGTAATCATTGGAAAGATATTGGTTATCATTATGTGATTGAGCTCGATGGCTCTGTTCATAAAGGCAGAGATGAAAGTGTAGTTGGAGCCCACTGCTCAGGTCAAAATGCAAATTCTATAGGAATATGCTATGTAGGAGGCGTTGCTAAAGACGGTAAAACTCCTAAAGATACACGCACTGAGGCTCAAAAGCAATCTTTACTCGAATTGCTGAAAAGCTTAAAGGTAAAATACCCAAATGCTACTATTCATGGACACAGAGAATTTGCAGCTAAGGCATGCCCCAGCTTTGATGCTAAATACGAGTATAAAGACCTCTGAAGCACATAAAAACCATTCTCGTAATAATTTCTTATACGCGAGAATGGTTTTTATATTAAAGATAAGGTAATTATAAACAAGAAATTAAAATTATGCGAGAATACGCGAGAATAAATTGAGCATGAAAAAGATAATCATAAAAATAGGAATAATTGCTGTTGCTATTCTACTTATAGTAATAGCAGGAATTAGGATTAAAAATCTAAAAGAAGAAAACAGTAGGCTTAAAAGCAATCAGGAAGTATTGCTTTCAGAAAAAGAGTCTATAATGGCACAAAGCCAGCTCTATAAAGTATCTGATAGCCTTAGTGCTGCTAAAGTAACAGAGCTTCAGCTTTCACTTTCCGAATATAAGAAATACAGAAAGCAGGATTTGGAACTAATCGAGCAGCTTAAAGTAAGCAAATCAGACTTACAGAGAGTTATATCGTCTCAGACAGAAACAATAAACTTACTTTCTGCAAAGTTGAGTGACTCCATAAGAATTGATACTATGACAAATACAGTTGATACACTTAAATGCTTTAATTACAAATCAAAATGGACTGATGTGGTAGGATGTGTTGACCTAAAAAGAGATACTGTGGAGTTGCAAATATCTAACAGGGAATCACTCAAAATAGTAGAAACAGTGAAGTATAAGCGCTTTTTGGGATTTTTATGGAAAACCAATAAAGTAAAAAGTAGGCAAGTAGATGTCGTAAGCCAAAATCCAGCCACTTCTATAGTTAATGTGGATTATATAAGCATAAGCGGTAAACAATAGAAACAATATAAACAAGTCATTGTTTACGCCTAAAGTGCTCAAAATTAATTACTTATATATACTGTAAACAAAGAAACAATAATTTCATTAAATCTTTTCGTATTAAAAGCCGATATTTCTTATTAACATTAATGTTAATCGGAAATTAAGAAATTAAGTTTGAAATATATAGAGGCATTGTTTTTATTGTTTCTTTGTTTACAGCAATTTCAAAGCCGCACTAAAATTGCTGTTTAATTATTTTTAACAAATAAATTCTCAAAAAATAATGGAAAATTTTTTTCTTTCGAGAATAGTTTATATATTTGCATATCGAAAATAAGATAATAAAATTTACCAAAATATGGAACAACAATTTAATATAGGTAATGTAATTGAGCACTACAAGCTAAATACAGAAGATTTAGCGAAAGTGTTATTTCCTACTGTTAAATATCCGAAACAGGCATTTGACCGTGTGTTAAAGGGTGAAGCCAATTTGGATGTTATACAGTTAGAGCGATTGGCCAATCATATTGGCGTGTTAGTAACTGATTTGTTTTCAGCAAATACTTGGAAAGGTTCATCTGAAGATGGATGCCTAACAATGCTGAAAGGCGAATATAAAGTAAAGCTGAATTATAAAGGCGTGTACGTATCTATATATAAGAATAATGAGCTTATCCACCAAAAACTCTCAAACGTACCAGATATGACAGTAAACGAGTTTATTAACTATTTAGATAACTTCATTAAAAATTACGAAAATGGAAACCATTAAAATTTCTGTTGAGGTTAGCGTAAACCTGTCTGAAAATACGCAGAAGTTTTTAACTTCATTGTTTGGTAATGCTATTGCTCCTTCAGCACCTGCCGCTCCGGCTTCTAAACCTGCTCCTGCTGCGCTAGCAAAGCCAGCTCCCGCAAAACCTACTCCTCAGCCTGCGGCAC